>Ga0209830_10002855_pt1 | contig 13568 bp, 11 predicted proteins | sample ArcticOcean_MG_C_12_FD_187439 | JGI IMG/M metagenome (GOLD analysis project Ga0209830, IMG submission 187439) | Marine microbial communities from western Arctic Ocean - ArcticOcean_MG_CB8_130 (SPAdes) (version 2) | ecosystem: Environmental > Aquatic > Marine > Oceanic | place: Arctic Ocean...
TATTGTAGTAGCCTTCAGACTCCCAATATGTATACCATTTCTCTTCTATTTCTTTGGGGTTGAAAGATTTTGATAGTTCTCGTGTCATAATTTTTTATCTTAAATAATAGTGAATTCTAACATGTCAAAATAGGCTATGAGTCTAGAATTTTTAAACAGAACATACCTTACAAGCTTTATCTTTTTTTATTGTTATATCTTTCCAAATCATATCTTTCGCATTAAGAAGTAATAATCTACCCGTTAACGAATTACCAAGATTTAAAATAACTTTCATGGCTTCCGCAGCCTGAGTTGCTCCGATCATTCCAACTATCGGCGAAAAAACTCCGTGATCAGAGCATCTTAATTCTGATTCATTTTTTGAATCAGGAAATAAACATTCATAACAAGGACTGCTAATTTTTCTGAAATCAAATACACTAACTTGGCCCTCAAATTTAATTGCTGCACCCGATATGAGTGGCTTTTTGAGATTAAATGCAATTTTATTTAAGGCATACCGGGTCTCAAAATTATCAGAACAATCAATTATCACGTCGACATCTTTAGCTAGGCCAGTCATTTCCTCAGTATTAAGTTTTTTATCAACCGGAACAATAATGATTTCTGGGTTAACTGAGTTTAGAAATCTACTTGCCGATAATGCTTTATTAACTCCGATAGACTTATCGTTGTGGAGTATTTGTCTTTGAAGGTTAGAGATATCTACGCTATCAAAATCACAAATTGTGATCTTACCTATTCCTGATGATGCAAGATAAATAGATGCTGGTGAGCCTAATCCACCTGCCCCAATTATTAAGCAATGACTGTTAAGTAGTTTTTCTTGGCCAGCATATTCAATTTCAGGTAAGAGAATATGACGACTGTACCTTAGCAATTGGTTATCTTTCATAACTCAATACTACCTCGTTAAGTCTTTTGGGTTTTTGTAATGAAATAACTTGACTCAAGAAGGCAAATGAATCATCAATAGAATTTTTTTCTATCATAATAAGTCTAGAATTTCATTAAAATGGGGTGGCTGATGGGGCTCGAACCCACGACAACTGGAATCACAATCCAGGACTCTACCAACTGAGCTACAGCCACCATATTAAAATTGGCCTGCCCGACAGGAATCGAACCTGTAACCCCCAGTTTAGAAAACTGGTGCTCTATCCGGTTGAGCTACGGGCAGCTAACTAATCAAATAAAGCGTATATCGGGCCTACCTTTATTCAGTATATATATATTGGTCGGGGTGGAGAGATTCGAACTCCCGACATCCTGCTCCCAAAGCAGGCGCGCTACCAGGCTACGCTACACCCCGAACGCGCAAATATAGCTTATTTACTGCTTTTGGTCAATATTGTTATGTTTTTATATTATACATTGGCAAATTTATTAATGTTTCGATTAAGATTTGATTAATAATAACTTAATCTAATCTTAATTATAGTTTTATAAACATTCTGCTAGAATATTTCTTTTATATCATTACAAGTAAATCAAATGTCAGCAAAAATTATTGATGGTAAAAGTATTGCTAGTGAGCTTCTGGATAACATAAAAGAAGAAATCATCACCCGCACAAATGAAGGGCATAGGGCCCCAACATTAGCAGTTATTCTCATCGGAGAAAATCCTGCATCTAAAATCTATGTGGGTAGAAAAATAATGGCTTGCGAAAAAACAGGTATTAAATCTATTACTCATAATTTAAAAGAAGATGTAACTCAGGACAATCTTTTAACATTAATTACTAATTGTAACCAAGATAAAAATATTGATGGTATTTTAGTTCAGTCTCCACTACCTTCTCATATAAATGAAGAAATAATAATTGCTGCCATTAATCCAAAAAAAGATGTAGATGGCTTTACACCTCATAATATTGGTCTATTAGCCATTAAAACACCAGTTCTTCGATCATGTACTCCATATGGTGTTATTAAAATGCTCAATACTCTTAAAATAAATCTAGAAGGTCTTGATGCAGTAGTTGTGGGACAATCTAACCATGTTGGTAGGCCGATGTTTTTAGAGCTATTATTGGCTAAATGCACTGTAACAATATGTCACTCTAAAACTAAAAATCTTCAAGAGAAAATATCTAATGCAGATATCATCGTATCCGCAGTTGGTGTACCTAATTTTATTAAAGGTATTTGGGTTAAAAAAGGTGCAATTGTTGTTGATATTGGGATTTCAAGATTAGATAATAATAAAATTGTTGGTGATGTTGAATTTGAAGCAGCTAAAGAAAATGCAGCCTTTATTACCCCCGTACCAGGTGGCGTTGGTCCAATGACTGTAGCAACTCTTATGGAAAACACCCTAATTGCTCAAAAATTATTTTAAAAGGTTTTCATTAAAGCTTAAAAAGTGTAAAGTACCGCGATTATTACTTATTTAAAGATAGGAATTTTATGGTGCAAAAAAAATCACTAATGCAGAAAGCGATTGATGCCGCTAAAAAAGTTGTTGCTAAACCTGCCGCTAAAAAAGTTGTTGCTAAACCTGCCGCTAAAAAAGTTGTTGCTAAACCTGCCGCTAAAAAAGTTGTTGCTAAACCTGCCGCTAAAAAAGTTGTTGCTAAACCTGCTGGACTAAAAAAGTTTAATTCATATACACCTAAAAAAAATGAAAGCTATATGAGTAGATCACAGCTTAAGCATTTCATTAAGATTTTAAATGAATGGAAATTAGAATTAAGTAACGATATTGATCGAACAGTAAGTCATATGCAAGAGGAGATAACTGCATACGCAGATCCGAATGATAGAGCTAGTCAGGAATCAGATATGGCTCTCGAGCTTCGAAATCGTGATCGCGAGAGAAAGCTTATCAAAAAAATAAATGTGACCTTGTTAAATATTGAAAACGATGAGTATGGCTATTGTAAATTATGCGGTGAAGAAATTGGATTAAATAGATTAATAGCAAGACCAACTGCTACATTATGTATCGATTGTAAAACTCTTGATGAGATTAGAGAAAAACAAATAGCAAAATAAAAAAGCCCAGTTAAACTGGGCTTTTTTATATCTGAAAAATTAGTCTTCCTTAGTTTCCTCTTTCTTTGTCGTATCTTCAGCTGGGGCTTCAATTAACGCCTTTGCACTGACTCTGACCCTTCCCTTATCGTCAACCTCTATAACCTTAACTTTGACAGCATCACCCTCAGATAGATGATCTTTTACTGCCTTTATTCTTTCATGTGCAATCTGAGAAATATGAAGCAAACCATCTTTTCCAGGGAGTAATGAAACTATAGCTCCAAAATCAAGAATCTTAATCACTTTACCATCGTAAATTTGGTCAACCTCAACATCTGCAGTAATTTCTTTAATTCTACTTAATGCATCTTCACCAGATTCAGCAGTAGTACATGTAATTTTAACTAGTCCGTCATCATCAATATCAATAATGGCTCCAGTATCTGCAGCTAAGCCTTTAATTACAGCGCCACCTTTACCTATTACATCTCTAATCTTGTCAGTAGAAATTTTTATTGTTAAAATTTGTGGAGCAAATTTTGAAAGGCTGTCACGACTGCCTTTAAGTGCTTTTTTCATTATTTTCAAAATATGGTCTATTCCTTCTCGTGCTTGGCTTAAAGCTACTTGCATAATTTCAGTAGTAATACCGGTAATCTTTATATCCATTTGTAGTGCTGTGATTCCATTATCAGTACCAGCAACTTTAAAATCCATATCACCTAGATGATCTTCATCTCCTAGAATGTCAGTAAGCACAGCAACTCTATTGCCCTCTTTAATTAAGCCCATCGCTATTCCTGCAACATGGTCTTTAATTGGGACTCCGGCATCCATCATAGCCATAGTTCCACCACAAACTGACGCCATTGAGCTTGACCCATTTGACTCAGTAATTTCTGATACCAATCTAATTGTATAATCAAAATCTTCTTTACTGGGTAATGCAGCACTCAGCGCTCTTTTTGCTAATTTACCATGGCCAATTTCTCTTCGTTTTGGAGTACCCACTCTACCTGTTTCACCAGTAGCATAAGGAGGGAAATTGTAATGAAGCATAAAGTTGTCTTTATATTCACCTTGAAGTGCATCTATAATTTGTTCATCTCGCCCACCACCTAATGTTGCGACTACAATTGCCTGTGTTTCACCTCTAGTAAATAAAGCTGAGCCATGTGCTCTTGGTAAAACGCCAGTTCTAATTTCAATCGGCCTCACTGTACGAGTATCTCTTCCATCAATTCGCGGGTCACCGTCAAGAATCTTAGTTCTAACAATTTTAGCTTCTAGATTATGAAACTCATCTTTAATCTGATTTAACTGAGCTGTAGTTGTTTCTTCTTTTACAAGACTTTCTAAAACCTTTTCTCTTATCGTTGCAATTTTTTCAGATCGCTCTCCTTTTGATTTAATTTCAAAAGCCTTCTCTAGATCTTTAACTGCAATCTTTTCAATTTGATCAATTAGTTTTTTATCTGCCACTGGAGCATTCCAATCCCATGGATCTTTTGCAGCTTCTTTTGCTAGCTCATTAATCAACTTAATAATTGGCTGCATTGCTTTGTGACCTTCTAGCACTGCATCAAGCATAACTTTCTCAGGTAATTCTTTAGCTTCAGACTCAACCATGAGAACAGCAGAATCACTACCAGCTACAACTAAATCAAGTTCGCTTGATTCCATTTCCGTTTTAGAAGGATTTATTACAAACTTATCATTAAGATATCCAACTCGTGCAGCACCTATTGGACCATGAAAAGGGATTCCTGAAATAGCTAATGCCGCAGAAGCTCCAATAATCGCAGGGACGTCAGAATTAATCTCGCTGTCAGAAGACATAACTGTCGCTACAATTTGTATTTCATTATAAAAGTTATCTGGAAACAAAGGCCTTAAAGGTCTATCTATAAGTCTACAGGTTAAAGTTTCTTTTTCACTAGGCCTTCCTTCTCGTTTAAAAAATCCTCCTGGTATTTTCCCAGCAGCATAATTTTTTTCTTGGTAATCGACTGTTAATGGGAAAAATTCTTGCCCCTCTTTCGCTTCTTTTCTTCCAACTGCAGTTACCATAACTACAGTATCTCCATAAGTTACCATTACAGCACCATCTGCTTGCCGACCAATTTCACCAGTTTCAATTGTTAAGTCATGAGCCCCAAACTTAATACTTTTCTTTATTAGATTAAACATTTATTTATCCTCTTTATATTTACATCCATTATTCACTTCTCAATAATGAATACATTCTTTAATAACAAAAAAGCCGACACAAACAATAAATAACTTGTATGTAATCGGCTTAAAATTTTATTTACTTATCTACTTTCTAAGACCAAGGTTTTTAATTAGCCCCTGGTATCGCTCTAAGTTTTCACGCTTCAAATAGTCAAGAAGTTTACGTCTCTGGCTTACAAGTGCCAGCAATCCTCTTCTTGAATGATGATCTTTAGCATTAGTTTTAAAATGCTCTGTCAAATAGGTTATACGGTCTGTCATCAAGGCAACCTGAACTTCAGGCGATCCTGTATCTTTTTTAGCTATCTGATATTTCTCTACAATCTTTGCTTTTTCTATAGCAGTACTAGTCATTAAATTCTCCTATTACAGAACCGCACATTTTAGCGGCATTTTGCTAATTTCACAATATATTTTTAAATCAATTTTTTAAAGATATCAAACGTTTAGCTTTTAATTTTCCGATTTTATCAATTTCACCTAGCCCAATAAATTCATCCTTAACCTCGTAAAGCCTATAAAATCCAGGGGTTTTCCCACTTTGATCAATAATTTTTCCATCTTTTATTGCGGTTGTATCATTACAATTTAATATTAACTTCTGGAAGCTACTTAATAATTCATCGACTGGAAGTAAAAGTTTAACTCTTTCCTGCTCCTTAATTTCTTCAATCTGCTCAATCTTTACTGCACTATCAATACTTAAGCTTCCAATGCCAGTCCGATTCAACTCTAATAAATAAGCCCCTACATTTAATTTGTCGCCAATATCTTCAGCTAACGTTCTAATATATGTTCCTTTTGAGCATTTAATCTTTAATCTAAGCTCATCTCCTTGGTAATCTAATAATTCAATTTCATGGATTACAATTTTGCGTTTCGGCCTAGGAATATTAATACCCTCTCGAGCATATAAATATAGAGGCTTTCCTTTGTGCTTAAGAGCCGAAAACATTGGTGGAAGTTGGTCAATTGGTCCAATGAAATTTTTAAGTATCCTTTTGACTTCACTCTTAGAGGGTATTTTATCAAACTCTTGCTTAATAATTTCTCCTTCTTTATCTCCAGTGGAGCTTTTATATCCTAATCTAATGAGTCCCACATAGGTTTTATCTGCATTTAATAAATAACTTGAAAACTTAGTCGCCTCTCCTAAGCAAATTGGTAAAAGCCCAGTTGCCATTGGATCAAGGGTGCCTGTGTGGCCAACTTTTTTTGGTGAAAATAAAAATTTAATTTTTGATAATGCCTGGTTTGATGAGAGGCCTAGCGGTTTATCAATCAACAAAAGCCCATCGACATCAACTTTAAGCCGTTTTACTTGCATTAGTTTACTTGGGGGGGTTTAGTACAGAATCTAATAATTTAGAAATTTTCATACTTTCATCTATTGTCTTATCATAAACAAAATGTAACTTAGGAATTCCTCTTGTCGTCATTCTTTTTGCTAGCTGCGATCTAAAATATGGCATGGATCGTTTGAGGCCTTCATGAATTTCTTCGCTATATTCACTTGAAATTATAAAAACTTTTGCATGCTTTAAGCATGGAGATACCTCCACTTCCAAGATAGTTAACATTTTTAATGCAGGGTCTTTAATTTCTGTTTGCAATAAATTAGCTAACTCTTTTTTTATTTGCTGACTAATGCGATCACTTCTAGGGTAATCTTTTGCCAATTTATAGCTTCCTTGGTACCTGAACTAATTCGTAAACTTGGACTTTGTCCCCAACTTCGATATCGTTAAAGTTTTTTAAAGCCAAGCCGCATTCTATATTAGCTTTAACTTCTTTAGCGTCGTCTTTGAATCTTTTCAAGGAGTCTAGCTCTCCTTCGAATATAACTTCATCACCCCTTAAGAGCCGAATATTGGAATTTCTTCTTATCAATCCTTCTAAAACTAAACAGCCTGCAATGTTTCCAATTTTAGAGGCTTTATATATTTCCCTTATTTCTACAAGTCCAAGAATATTTTCTCTTTGCTCAGGGGCTAATAGACCACCTAATGCCAATTTAACCTCATCGACTGCTTCATAAATAATACTGTAATTTCTTAAGTCAACCTCTAAGTTACCTGCTATCTTTTTAGCCCCACTATCCGCTTTCACATTAAATGCAATTATTACTGCATTAGACGCAGAAGCTAGGTTTACATCGGATTCATTTACAGCACCAATTGCTGAATGAATAACATTTACTTTCACCTCTTCTGTTGAAAGTTTTTCTAGTGATTCAGCAAGAGCCTCAGCTGAACCTTGAACATCTGCCTTGATAATTAAAGGCAAAAGTCTAACCTCAGCCTCTGTCATTTGATCAAAAACATTCTCTAGTTTTGAAGCTTGCTTTGCTAATTTTACATCTCTGAATTTCCCTTGTCTGAACAAAGCAATCTCTCTAGCTTTCTTTTCATCATTTAAAACAATAAATTTTTCACCCGCTTTTGGAACCTCTGATAACCCAATTACTTCCACAGGGATTGATGGGCCAGCTTGTTTTACTTCTTTACCGGACTCATTTAGCATTGCTCTAATTTTACCAAAAGCATTCCCAGCCAATAGCATATCACCTGGCTTAATAAAGCCTGATTGAACCAATAAAGTCGTTACTGGGCCCCTACCCTTATCTAGCCTTCCTTCAACAACAATACCTTTTGCAGAAGTATTTATTGGTGCTTTTAATTCTAAGATCTCAGCTTGTAAAAGAATTGCGTCTAATAAATTATCAATTCCTTGTCCTGTTTTGGCTGAAACCTCAACAAAAATTGAGTCTCCACCTAAATCTTCCGGAATAACTTCATGAACTAATAATTCATTTCTAACTTTTTCAGAATTAGCTTCAGGCTTATCAATTTTATTGATTGCAACAATTAGCGGAACTTTTGCAGCTTTTGAATGATTTATTGCTTCAATAGTTTGAGGCATAACGCCATCATCAGCAGCAACTACTAATACTACAATGTCTGTTGCTTCAGCGCCACGCGCTCTCATCGCACTAAACGCTTCATGGCCAGGAGTATCTAAGAATGTAGCTACTCCTTTCTCAGTTTCAACATGATATGCACCGATGTGTTGAGTAATCCCCCCTGCTTCTTTGGAAGCCACCCGTGAGGTTCTAATAAAATCTAGTAAAGAAGTTTTTCCATGGTCCACGTGTCCCATTACAGTTACTACTGGCGGTCTTGATTCTATTTTTTCTTCAACACTCTGATCTGTGTCTAAAAGTGACTCGGGGTCGTCTTCTTTTGCAGCTTTGGGGTTATGACCCATTTCTTCCACAAGGATAATTGCTGTTTCTTGATCAAGAACTTGGTTTATAGTTACCATCATCCCCATTCCCATCAAGGATTTAATAAGCTCAGAAGCCTTAATAGCCATCTTATGTCCTAGATCTGCAACTGAAATAGTCTCTGGAACTAAAATATCTTTAACAACTGGCTCACTTGGGGCAACAAAATTTTGCTCTTGCTCTTGATTTGGATCTATATTTTTATGCTTATTCTTTGGTGATCGCCACCCAGAAGAATTATTATTGCCACCGCGATTCTTTATGGGTCTTTTCTTTATAGTTCTATCAACCCACGGAGTCTTTTTTTCTTTTTTTTCTTTTTCGACTTTTACACCTACTTTTGATGCAGGTCGATGCAAGGTGCCTTCTTGAGCCGGCTCACTTTTCTTCTCTGCCGCTTCTTTCTTTTTTTGTATATCACTTGCTTGTGCTTCTGCTAGAGCCGAGTGTCTTCTTGCTTCATCATCCCTTATATTTTTTTGAGTATCATCAACTATTTCTATTGGTTTCTTTGGTTTATTCTCAGTAACATTTTCAGAATTATTTTCTTTTGCTTGATCAGGTTTAACTACTGTTCTTTTTTTTCTGACCTCAACCTGAATTGTTCTTGCTCTACCCTCACTATCTGTTTTTCTAATCTGTGTATTTTGTTTTCTTGTTAATGTAATTTTAGATTTTGGGCGAAGTGAAGCTCCATGCTCAGATCTAAGAAAAGCTAATAAGGATGATTTATCTTCTTCTTTAAGCTCATCTGAAGCGCTAGACTTATTTACTCCAGAACTTTTCAATTGTTCAAGTAGTAGGTCTACTGGCAAGCCTAACTCAGTAGCGAACTCTTCTACATTAGATTTTCCCATTAATACTCCATAAAATTATTTAAACAAACCATGGTGCACGCGCTGTCATTATCAATGTTTTAGCTCTTTCTTCATCCATTTTAACTAATTCAATTAGTTCATCTACAGCTAATTCTGCCAAATCTTCCATAGTAACAATCTCTTTTGAAGCCAATAGCTTAGCTGTATCGGGGTCCATGCCGTCCATACCTAAAAGGTCAGCAGCAGGTTCAGATACTTTTTCTTCTTTTGCAATCGCTGCTGTAAGAATTACTGCACTTGCTCTAGATCTAAGTTCGTTAACAGTTTCCTCATCAAAAGCTTCTATTTGAACCATTTCCTCAATAGGAACATAAGCCACTTCCTCTAGAGAAGAAAATCCTTCTTGAACAAGGATATCTGCAACATCTTCATCAACATCAAGTTTTTCGATAAATAATTGACTTGCAGACGTATATTCTTCTTTCGTTTTCTGATCGGACTGCTCTTCCGTTAGTATATTTAACTCCCACCCTGTTAATTCAGAAGCAAGTCGAATATTTTGTCCATTCCGTCCAATTGCCTGTGCTAATTGGTCTTCTGCTACTACCAAATCCATGCTGTGTTTGTCTTCATCAACCACAATACTTGATACTTCAGCTGGAGCCATTGCGTTGATAACAAATTGTGCTGGCTCAATAGACCATAATACAATATCGACTCTTTCTCCTGCTAATTCACTCGTTACAGCTTGGACCCTAGAGCCTCTCATCCCAACACATGTCCCAACTGGATCAAGCCTTTGGTCATTTGCTTTAACCGCAATTTTTGATCTCAAGCCTGGATCTCTTGATGCAGCCATAATCTCAAGCAAGCCCTCCTCTATTTCAGGGACTTCTAGTTCAAATAAACGTATTAGAAATTCTGGAGCAACTCTTGATAAAATTAGTTGAGGGCCTCTAGCAGTTTCGTCAACTTTAGTTAATATCGCTCTTACACGATCATTAATTCTAAGATTTTCTTTTGGTATCATTTGATCACGAGGCAATATTGCATCTAATCTGCCAATTTCAATAATACCGTTTCCTCTCTCCATTCTTCTAATTTGTCCGGATATTAGCTTTTCGTCTTGTGCTAAAAAATCTTTAAGGATTTGCTCGCGCTCAGCTTCCCTAACTTTTTGTAAGATTACTTGTTTAGCTGCCTGAGCACCAATTCTACCGAACTCCTCAGAAGGGATTAATTCTTTAATAACCTCATTATTAGCTTTTCCTTCTGCTTTTTCATTTTCTACAGAAATTTCAGCTTCCGGGTTCTCAATCTCCTCGTCAGGCAATATTGTCCAACATTTAAATGTCTCGTATTCACCAGTTTCATGATCAATCTCAACTCGAATATCAACCCCAGAATCATGCTTTTTTTTCGTTGCAGAAGCTAAGGCTAACTCCAATGCTGTAAAAATTACTTCTCTAGCTACATTTTTTTCATGTGCAAGAGCATCTACTAATAATAATATTTCACGACTCATTTATATATTCTCCGGTCATACGTTTAACTAAAAATCTGGATCTAATCGAGCTTTTTCGATGTTATCTAATTTAATTTCTATTAAATTATTATCAAAATCTAAAAGTATTAAATCTTTTTTTGTACCTTGCAAAATTCCAGTAAAATTTTTTCTTTCTTCAATTGGGGCACGTGTCTTTATCTTAATTTTCTCGCCTTTGAATCTCTCGAAATCTTTGAGCTTTTTAACTACTCTATTTGTTCCAGGCGATGATACTTCTAATCTATCAAAGGTTATATCTTCTTCCACCGTTAAAATATGCTTAAGCTGATTAGTTACATCAACACAATCATGAATCGTTATTGACCCCGGCTTATCTATAAATATTCTTAATAACTCACCTCTATTAATTATCTCAAAATCGACTAATTCATACCCTAATTTAAAAACATTCTTTTCAATTAAAGTTTCAAGATCAATAGCCAATTTCTAATTCCTTGTAAATTATAAAGGTCCTAAAAACAAAAAAGGGCCATAGGCCCATTTGTAATTGCGAATTATATCAATAAATTCAATAAATTGAAAGAATAAAGTTAGGTCCTCTATGTGTTAATTTTTGCAAATTTCCTTTTACCAACTTGAATTGTGAAGCTTTCGCCCTTTGCAGGTATAAATTTCGGATCTATTATTTTTTCTCCGTTAATCTTTATGCCTCCTCCCTTTATTAATCTAATAGCTTCTGAGGTGCTTGTTACAAAATCTATTTTTTTTAGTAATTGAGGGACATTTACCCCGTCAGAATCAATAATTGATAATGAATGCTCTTCTATACCATCAGGAACAGCTCCTCTAGCTCTTAAATTAAAGTTTTTTTCAGCATCATTTGAGGCATTTTCATCATAAAGTCGGCTTACAATCTCTTTTGCAAATTCCACCTTAATATTTTTTGGATTTTCTCCAGTACCCACTCTCGCTTTCCAAGATTTAATTTGGTCTGGTGTGCATAAGGATAATAAATCGATATATCGCCACATCAATTCATCTGATAAAGATAGAAGTTTCGCAAACACTGTTTCAGGTGGTTCATTGATGCCAATATAATTTTTTGATGATTTGGACATCTTTTGAACACCATCTAATCCCTCTAAAAGAGGCATAGTCAATATACATTGGGGTTTCTGATTAAAATGCTTTTGTAATTCTCTTCCCATTAATAGATTAAATCTCTGGTCAGTCCCTCCAATCTCTACATCTGATTTTAATGCGACTGAATCATAACCTTGGAGTAATGGGTATAAAAACTCATGAATTGAAATTGGTTGATTGGCCTTGTATCTTTTTGAAAAATCATCTCTTTCTAGCATTCTTGCAACAGTATGAGTTGATGCAAGTTTAACAATACCTGAAGCTCCTAATTCATTGAGCCATTCTGAATTAAAAACGATTTTTGTTTTTGTTTTGTCTAAAATCTTAAAGACTTGCTCTGAATATGTTTCAGCATTTTTTTTCACATCTTCTTCAGATAATGGTGGCCTTGTTGCATTTTTGCCAGTTGGATCTCCTATCATTCCAGTAAAATCACCAATTAAAAAATAAACTTCATGTCCTAAATCTTGAAATTGCCTTAATTTATTTAGTAAGACAGCATGTCCTAAATGAAGATCTGGTGCGGTAGGGTCGAAACCTGCTTTAATTTTAAGAGGCTCTCCGTTCTTTAATTTTTCAAGCAATTCTGATTCAATTAAAATTTCATCAGAGCCTCTTTTTATTATTTCTAACTGTTTTTTTATATCCACTTTTTTTGATCTCAACATTTGATTTAGCTTAATTCTATCGTAATTATAGACTTAAAAAAAATAGAGTTTTATTATTTCAAGTACTTGTATAAAAAAATAAAAAGTCCACAATTAAAAATATGAATAATTCTTCACTATTATTAGGGGTCATGTCTGGAACAAGTTTAGATGGTATCGATATTGTTTTAATTGATCAAAATAATCAAAGTATAAAAATAATCGAATTTATTCACATGCCATACAATGAAAATATAAAAAGAGATTTTCTTTCACTTCACTCTGGTCAAAACTCTGATCTTGAACATTCTATTCAGATGTCTATTTCGCATGCAAAAATTACAGCAAATGGTATTAAAAAAATTCTCAGAAAACATAAACTTAAGGCTGAAGATGTTAAATGTATTGGGTACCATGGCCAGACAATCAGACATTACCCTAAAAGTGGTTATTCTGTTCAACTAGGCAATGCGAATCTTTTAGCTGAATTAACCAATATTACTGTTGTTTCTGATTTTAGAAATAGAGATATTGTTGCTGGCGGCCAAGGTGCTCCTCTTGTACCAGCTTTTCATAATGAATTCTTTTTTAAAAAAAATAAAAATAGAGTCATCATAAATATTGGTGGGATAAGCAATATTACCTACCTGCCAGGAAACAAAAAAATTATTGGATTTGATTGCGGGCCTGGAAATATACTATTAGATCAATGGATCAAAATCCAACAAAATAAAAACTTTGATAATCATGGAGGATGGGCAAAATCAGGAAAGTTAGTTGATGATTTATTAAACAATTTTAAAAAAGATTTATTCTTTAAAAAACAGCCCCCAAAAAGCACTGGGAGAGAGCTATTTAATATAGATTGGCTTAATAAATTCGATATTATGTCCCACCCTGCTAAAGATGTTCAAAGAACTATATTGGAATTAACAGTGGTTACAATTA
>Ga0209830_10002857_pt1 | contig 13565 bp, 5 predicted proteins | sample ArcticOcean_MG_C_12_FD_187439 | JGI IMG/M metagenome (GOLD analysis project Ga0209830, IMG submission 187439) | Marine microbial communities from western Arctic Ocean - ArcticOcean_MG_CB8_130 (SPAdes) (version 2) | ecosystem: Environmental > Aquatic > Marine > Oceanic | place: Arctic Ocean...
GTCTCTGTTGTCGATCGGATTTTATGCTCTCCAAAGCCTTCATCTCTGCCTCGAGTTCCTCCTGTTTTAATGAATAATAAATTGAATACACGGTAATGTTAGTAACAATAATAATAATGTGTGTGTGTGTGTGTGTGTGTGTAGAAACAAACACAACACGACGCAACACGCACGCGCGAACAACGCTGAGCTTATTTATTACACACACACACACATACAAATCGCCCTTATAGACCAATAAAGAGGCCATATTTCCAACATCTCGAGTTCAAACGAACGCACGCACTGACCGCGCGCAAAAAGAAGAAGTGAAAAATGGGAAAAAAAGTCCAATTCCCAAAACTGTTCAACGCGGAAACATACGAACCGTGTACGTTCGATTACGACGCTAAACCTGATGAATCGCAAGAAAAGAAAATCGGGCGCGAGAGCTGGGTGAAGATCTTCAAAGACTCGAACGAAGAGTTTCGTAGGCGAGCAATGAACGATCGAACGGTTGAAAACTCGAAGGAGAAGTCGGAGAAATTCAATCGAGAGTTTTTGGCGTACTTAGATGACCTGTTAGAGCAACGAGATCCGGACATGAACGTGATAAAGATGTGTCGTTTTCGCGACGAATGTTTACGGAAGAACGGGTTCGAAGATTGTTTCGAGAAAGTGAAGAGGGAGGAGAACGAGAAGGCGTTAGAGGCGTTGCCGCGAGTGTTGAAGAAATTAGACGAAGAACGAGCTACTATTTTGGAGTACGTGAAGGGCGTTTTTGCTGGGAACATATTCGATTTAGGAGCAGCCGCGAGTCAAGCTTTGTTTAGTGACGAAGAAGAAGACGGCGAGAACATCGAGACGTCATTTTTTGAGACTCGAGATACGAAAACGAATACGTTCGTCGTGGATGATTTTAAGCTTTTACAGAAAAGATGGAACGATTTAGATGACGTTCATAGAAAGTGTTGCATATTCGTTGATAACGCAGGTGCTGATATAATTTTGGGCGTTTTGCCTTTAGCAAGAGCGATGTTAAAACGAGGCACGAAAGTCGTCTTGTGCGCTAACGACGTGCCCTCTATAAACGACATAACAATAAAAGAACTCAGAGAACTCGTGTTTCCGAGATTATTAGAAATGGGCGACGAAGTTTTTAAGAACGCGATTGAAATGGGGACTTTATCGTGCTGCGGTTCTGGTAACGATATGCCAGTAATTGATTTGAGAGAAATTTCCGAAGAATGCGCAGAAGTTTGCAGCGATTGCGACTTAATCGTTTTAATCGGAATGGGAAGAGGGATCGAGACGAATCTTAAAACGGAGTTCACAATCGATAGAATGAATTTAGGAATGGTGAAACACCCAGAAGTCGCTGAATTATTAGGAGGCGAATTATATAGTAGTGTCTGTAAGTTCGATTTAGCAAAATAGTAGTAGTAGTAGTAGTAGTAGTAGTAGTAGTACGTAGATTTTACTTATTATAATTGTACTGTTACCGTGATGTGCGCTGAACTATTATGCGTCGATTGTTTCGACAATTATTGGCCCTTAACACAATTTTCATCGCGCGTCGTTTTTTTTAATAAAAATCCATTTTCACTCATTATTTCATTCTTGCTCTCATCTCTCACGTCTCAACATCATCGTTTTACATTTATTTAAATATATTATTCGTAATCTTCGCCAGTGAAGAATTCTTTAATGTTTTGAAACAACCCTTTTCTCGGTTGTTCTAAATCGATCAAGAAATCTTGCTTTCCAACGATCCTCCTCGCCGCATTTTCGTAAGCAATTCCGGCTAGCGTAAGTTTCTTCTTAAGCACTAAAGGTTCACCTCTGTTCGTGGACACGATGACCTCGGTGTCCTCGGGAATCGCCCCTAAAAGAGGAACACCGAGCATCTCTTGCACGTCTTTCACGGACATCATGTCGTTGTTTTTAATCATATCCGCTCTTACTCTGTTCACGAGCAAACGCACGTCCAGAATCCCGTTCGCTTCTAACAAACCGGCAACTCTATCTGCATCACGAATGGCCGTAATCTCCGGCGTCGTCACCACGATCGCCTCTTGCGCGTTCGAAATCGCGTTAATGAATCCCAAATCGATCCCAGCCGGACAATCGATGAATATAAAATCGAAATCGGACTTCTTCAATAAGTTCAAAATCGTATTCATGTTATCTCTCGTGACGTTATATCTCTGCCTGTTCTTCGATATCGGCAGAAGAGCTAAATTTCTCCATCTCTTATCTCTTATCAAAGCTTGCTCTAACCTGCATTCGCCGTCCAAGACCTCCATCGCCGTATAGACGACCCTGTTCTCTAAACCAAGTAACAGATCCAGGTTTCTTAATCCGATATCGGCGTCGACTAAGGCGACTGAGTACCCGAGCCTGGCCATGGACATTCCTAAGTTCGCGGACGACGTCGTTTTCCCGACCCCGCCTTTCCCGGACGTGACCACGATCGTTCGCGTTTCCCCACTCGTTTTCCTATTCGTCGTACTTTGTTCCTCTCGTTCCTCTCGTTCCTCTCGCGCTCTCGTCGTCGAAATCTTTTTCTTCCGCCGTGTCAAATTCGTTCCTCTTTTCGCGTCATTTTTATTCGTAATCGATGAACACCTCGATCGCGTTTTCGTGAATAACGACAAAGAGCTAAACATCGTTCTATGAATGGAATTAAATTTTCACGGTCGTCGTCGTCGTCGTCGTCGTCGTCGTCTGGTGTGCTTTAGTGCCTTAGTGCCTTAGTGCTCTCTGATCGATTACGCGAAAACAATGAAGGAAGATGATCACTAAATTACTTTGTCGCTCGCTTTTGTCCTTGGTAGATTTTTTCAAATTTTGCTCCTCTTCATCAGCCTAATAAGTCGATGTCCTTTTTTATGCAAAGTGTGCGCGGTATCAACGATGGACATTTGATCGACGGCTTATTTGGCTCAGTCGTACTCGTACTGCATAGATATACATAAAAAGGTAACATAAAAAACTACTGCCACTACCGCGCAAGCGATTGGTCGTTCTAGAGAAAAACAGTTCTCGGTACCGTAAAACCGGCTTTGTTCTTACTGGCGTCGTTTGTATGACTGAACGAACTATAGCGATGCATCGCTGGTACTGATGTTCTTGTAGAACGATCATCGGTAATGTAGACCGGCGGGGTGATTGAACTTACAGGTCTCGCCGTACTTACACTTCCCGGTTTTAACGTAGAACTCGCAATCTAAGGCGTTCGGTCTGATTGGGAAACACTGCGGTGCTTCGTCTTTGGAGTATTTTTGATTCAAAATCTTTTGCGAGTTCGCGATTGATTTCAAGTCTTTCCATGATTCGTTTCCATCTTGAAGTTGTTCTTCGTCGCCAAAGTATTTTACGAAAATTTGGTCGTTCGTGATCGATTCGCTGCTCTTTGCGAATTCGTACACGGCCAAGAGCAAGTTCGGGAATCGCGTAGCGAAGTACGCGTGGAAGGCGTCCGGAGGTTCGCCTAGAATTCTTTGTATTCGCGGCGGGAGTTCTCTAAAGTGCGCGGACTTATTTCGAATCACTCGCAAAAGATCTCTGAGCGAACGCCCGTCGTATTTTCGATACTTTTCGAGGTTTTCCAGCATGGCTTGATCGATTTTCGTGCGCCAATCCGTGTTTGACGTCGCAAATTTAGCCTGATGTTCAAGCTTTTTTAGTAACATGCGCTCTCCAGGCTCTCTATCTTCCAACTCCATGCGGTCGCTGATGTCACAAAGGAATTGCGTTCGTTTTTCACGCGACCACCATGTGGGATGTTTCAAACACTCTTTAGCGGATGGCCGTTTCTCAGCTTCGAATTCTAAGCATTTGCGCACCAAATCCTTCGCCTCTTGTAAGTGGTTTATCGCTGATAAGTCGTAATCGCCGCGCAAAACGCGCGAATCTCGTTCGAACTTTTCGCCAAACGGATGTTTTCCTCTAGCAAGAACAAAATGAACGATGCAACCGAGAGCGAAAATATCAACCGCTCGCGATTGTCGAGAATTCGTAAGGCGTTCAGGTGCTTGCCACCCCGCGGTACCATCACCGCCTCCGTTATTATTCAATATTGCGCGCGTTTCAAAGCTCGTTCCATCTACCATGTTCACTTTCTTCGCTACACCCATATCCGCAAGCTTACCGCGACCTTTCTCTGTAATTAAAATATTCGAAGGTTTCAAATCACGATGCACTATGCCTTGCGAGTGAAGCTGTTTCAATCCAGAAGCGACGTCGCGAAGAATCCTAACACCTTCGCTCGTCGGGAAGTCAGATTTATCCAAAAGCGGTTGCGCGGATGCCAAATCTGTAGCTCGAGCATGTAACGTACTTTCACAACGCTCCAACGCTACGTATACAAAATCTTTATCTTCTTCCATGGCAAAGCAGCGCAATATGTTCGGATGTTCATCGCTCGCGATCAACGTAGCGAGTTCTTTTCGAGCGAGTTCATGAAATTGCAATAACAAGCGTTTTACTGCAACGGATCGTCCGTCCAATTCACCATCGAAAACAACTGTACCACACGAACCATAACCAAGAACGGTTGGTTTCACAATCAATCGCCCAACTTTCAACTCGCTTCTAGATGATCCTGTTCCATCTTCTGGAAACCCGATTATGCTCTTTGATTCGTTTGCATTTTGCGCATACTCAAGCATTTCTTTTTCGCGTTGCTCCTTTTCTTTCCTCTTCATTCTCTTCTTCTGCGAAGGAGTAAGATCTGTGATGATTGCATTATTTTCTTCTTTTGCTATATTTGCGTCGCCTGCTATTACATTAGTACTTCTGATTCTCAGTTGTCTGTGTATCAGAAACTTTAATAGAACCGTTCCGCTCGCTAGTACGACGAGAGAACCCGTGATTGCTACGAAAGAAAACTGAAAAAAAGTGAACTTTGAATATTCGTTGTCGATCTCAGCATCAACATCATCAGCGAGTGATCCCGGTAGTAGTTCTATCTTTTTCCCTCTATCGGCTTGTAATTCAACGATGCTCTTCAATTCCATCGGCATACATGCCCAATCATCATCGGTTGGATTATCGCCAACTATAAAATTGCTAAGCGCACTCGATTCGCCATATTTTGGCACAACTAAAGCACGGCCATTACTATCACCATTACTAATACTGGCACCATTCGGCAACGCAAAGAAGCCACCGGAGTGTGCGCCAACGGTGACTTCGTTTTCGTTAAAGCTAATAAGTTCTCCATTTTTATCTAAACTCTCTTTACCTAGAATATCATCTCCTCTCTCGTCAATTACAGTGAGCGGCATCGAGGACGTTCTCGTCGTCCAAAGAATATTACCAGATTCATCGACACGATTTAGAGCGTTGTTTGGACCGATTTGTAGCGTATCTTCGCTATCACCTAAAAAATATCCCCTACGCGTATTGGCGCTCTTACTACTACCATCATTCGCACTAACACCAACTGTACGTAAATCGCCATGTGTGACGTTCCATCTCGTCTTGCCCGTAACAGCATCGATCGATTTCACTGCATAATCTGTTCTCCCGAGTAAAACAATCGTCCTCCCATCAGCGTTATTTTCTTCTCCATTATTCGCTAATACATCCCCTTCTACGGCAGCGTCATCCTCTGCATCGGGATCAAACGTCCTCACAATTTCCCCTGATCGACTATCTACAGCGAAAACGGTCGTTTTCCTCGTCCCAACGATCACCGCTCCATCGTTCGTTATACTCGGAGAAGCTTCCACTAAATCTTTCGTAGTCACTGGTAACTTCGAAATCGAGAACTCGTTCGCATTCTTCCTCTCGAACATGCCGCCCGTCCTCCTCCTCGCGACATACAAAGATCCATCAAGTCCAGGGAACACTTTCCCTTTTCTCTTACCATTTTTGTCATCTTCGCCATCATCATCATCATCATCGTACTCATTCAAAGAATTCGAAGAAGAAGAAGAAGAGGAAGAACTCGACGCGTGTACTAAAGAACTCCCAGTACCAAATGACCATAAAATCCCACCAGTAGCACTATCAATAGCGCTCACTCTCCCATCCAACGTCGTGACTAGAAGTAATCGTTCTTTCGATAATTCGTTATTATTCTTCGTCGTCGTTCTCTGACGAACTTCAATCGTTTTCAGTTTTTCCACAAACGAAGAAGAAGAAGAACTGACGAAGAAGAAAACAAAGAAGAAGAAGAAGAAGGAGGAGAAAGAAATATCTCGAGTCCTGCTTTTCGCTTTAAGTTTCATTGCTATTACTGTTATTCAGTGATCATTCATGTCGTCGCCGTCTTGTGCATAAAGTTTTTACGAGATCAGTGTTACAGCATTGTAAGAGTTTGTTAAATGAAGTCTCTCTACTTCAAAACTTTTCCTGTTCTTCGAGACATAAAACTTGCATAACGTCTCGAAGCTTTTGCGAGGCGCGAACTAAATCGAGATCAATAAGCTCGCGCGTTTTACGAGAATAAAGATCATTCGATGCAGATTTTTCTGCAAAGACGTACGAGCATCGTCTAAGTTTCTCGGCTCGATCTGCTCTGTGCAACAACGAGACTACGCGAGAGCCTCGATTTACTAGACTTAGGACCGTGGACGCAGCGAGCAACTTTGACTTTGAGTCGAAACTGTTCTCTAAGGAGTCGATGAGGAGGTCGAGACTTTTTGTTTTCGCACAAAAATGCGCTTTTGCGACATCACCTGCAAAGGAGAGGTTGTGCAGAAGCGCGAGAATTTTCTGTTTCGTGAGAAGGAAAGATGTTTTCTTTTTACTTCCCGTCGCGCTCGCGTGAAGATTTTCGTCAAAGACGTTATCGGCGTATTCGTAGCAATCAACGAGAAGCCCGATGATGTTAATCTTCGAACTTCGTAAGAGCAGTTTTGCACCGTCAATATCGGATCCTGCAAAGACGCAAAGCGCATCAAGCGCGGCTTCGCACTCGAGTTTCAAGTCTCTATTTTTACTTCCAGACGCTATTGTGAATCTCGCAATGCATTCACAACTGGCTTCAATGAATATTGATCGAGACAACTGCGCACGAGTCAACGAAAACGTCGATAGAGACGAAAGCAACGCCATACCAAGCGCTAATGTAGTTGATGGAATGTACTTTTCTGCCGCGAAACTTAAAGGATCGCGAAGGCGTGTCGTTTTTTCCTTCTCGCGAAACAAGAACGAAACGAGCCTGTTGAAGAGAGAAGTTTCTCCGCTATTCTTTATGGCATTACAAATGCCCCTTTTAAAATCATCCGATTCGAGAATGAAATTAGCAACCATCCCAAGATATGAATCGCGAAGTTCCGTTCTCCGCTGTTTCGTAAAGCTTAATTTGTTTTGCCCAGCTGGATTAATCGGCACTGAAGTGAAAAGCGTCACAAAAAGTTTTTCAAATACTGATATACCGTTGTATTTTGTCAATGTCGCGTTCTTCACCATGATTGCAGCTTCTTGAAGTCTCATGGAAGATGTGATAAGTTCATTACCATTATCGTTGTCGTTGTCGTTTTCAATCGCATCAGAGTAACTCGCGTGCTTCAAAACTTGCATACAAAACGAGATACCACCAACATCAATCGAATCGTGTGAAACTCGTTTCAACAATCTTTCGAGAGAACCGCAACGAATCAGTTCGGCTTTTGCACTCGCGCAGTGCGCGAGCACATTTTGAAAAGCAGATATAACGGTCTGATAGAAAATATCATCATCTTTTGTTGTGGTGCTAGCCTCAAAGCGAGACTCAAATGTTTGCTCAAGAACTCTACAAAGACGAATGCCCAAAGGTACTTGGTCGATATCATCATTAATTTCTATGAGTGGCGGCTGTGTCTTCGGCAACGCTCCAAATTCCTCTTCGTCTTCTTCGGGATCAAACGTTAAGGCATCTCTGCTCGATTTCTTACAGCTAAACATAGTCGCAAGCAACGCAAAGAAACCTTGAAATGCTTTACGCGGAATAGTCGTATTTTTGACGAGCGAGAGCTCGAGTAACGCACAAGTGGTTTCGCATAAATGCCCTCGCGCAGTTTCATCTCCATCTAAAGCAACCACGGCAGGTGTGTTGTATTCCATATCAAGCATAACTGACATTGATAACGCCGCTGCAGAAGCTGCACATATTTCACTTGCAGAAATTATCTCAGCTTTTCTAGCTTTTGCAGATTCCAACACGTCAAACAAGGCGTAAAATATTGGACTGTTCGATTCTGCTTTCAACGCATAATCGTGCTCAACGTTATTTAAACGGTCCCCAATTATGAACAAGCCGAGTAATTTTGAAATATTAGTCGATGTCGCGCAGCGGTGCATGAATACCTCGGTATGCATAGATTTTGTCGTCTTCTTACTCGGCCTGAGCCAGTTCTTTAGACAGACGTGAAAATCTAAAAACGACTCTTTAGCCGTGACTACATCGACGCGCGCGCACGCTAGCATGGCGCTTGAAATCCCCCTAGCAACTAAAGCATCCGTTTCATGTCCTTCAAGGAGCTTTGCAAAATTAATCCAAAGCTTTCGTCTAGAAAGTACTGAGACCATTGATATTCGCCCATTATTAATTGAACCGGGATCTAAACTTGCCTCTTCGTCGTTATGGATCAATTTTTCATCTTTAGTAACGCTCGCAACAATTTGCGCGACGCATACGGCGGCCCGGAATCTCGCTATCGGCGCATTACTGACATCAATAGCATGTAAACTAGCGGCATCAAACCATGTAGAGGTGAAAATGAGCTCGCGAATACTCTCACACGAAGTAACCGCCGCCGCAGTCAATATCGTCATTGAATGTTCACTTTGGTCCATGAACGCTGACGACAGCATCGATACTAAATCAAACGCAAGCGCCGCACATCGTGGCGATTTCAAAAACGAAAACGCTTTCGTCAGAATAGAGCTTGATCTCGCGACGAGACTGAGCAAGATGTTAGAAGTATTTTCAAATGATGCAAACTTTTCAGCCCAAATAGCGGGAGACGACGTGTTCTTGCACAGCTCGAGTGTTGCAAGAAGAGAAGATTCTAATAACGCTTCTCCTCCCTGAATATCATCGATATTTAGTTTGCTATCTAGATGGTACACGATACTTGTTGACGTACGTTCGATGACAAGTAAGAGATCGGGAAGGCACTGTTCGCACAAACTATCGCTATACTTTCGTTTTCCAGTTCGTTTTGCCATAGCAGCAAGAGCATGTATGGAATCACAACACGCGACCAATGCACCGTATTCGACTCGCTTCTTCTTCGAGTTTCTTAATACTTCCGAAAACGTTTTTAGCAATTCATCTGATTTTAAAACAACGTCGACAACGACGATAAAAGAAGAGGAAGAAGCTTTTACCGAAAGTTGAAGCGCCTTTAAACAGTCGTGCACATCTCTTAAAACTTCTTGAAATGCCAATCTTCGAACACCGCCTGCATCACCGCATCTTTCCAGTTCGCGCTCGATGATAATTGGATGTTTTATCCATACCGGTCGCGTATCGTCGTCGCCTTTACTAGTTATAAATACATTCGGGTTAATATTTTCGTCGTTGTAAACTTCAGGGTTGCCCCTCGCGTGTAACTTTGTTGTTGTAGTATGAGCTGCCGATAAAGCTTGACGACACGCGAAAGCGCCAACTTTTGCAATGGCATACGCTAACATTTTTGCAGCAATCTCTTCAACGTCATCTATTAATGAAGAATTTAAACGCAGACATCCACTGAAGAGTCGTAACATGCGAGACCAGAGTACAGTGTCATTTACCGTTTTCGGTTTTACTAGTAGAAACCTCTCCCATATACCACTCACTGTATTTTGATTACTCGCGAGCGAGCGTAATAAACACTTAGAGCCACCAAGAGCTCTCATTATGAACATTGCATCAAGTAGATTGTGTGCATCGTCGTGAGAATTGCACGTATCAAGTGTCTCTACGCAGCTCTTAACTAAACTGTCGTTTACTTCCAAAATATCACCTAATTCATCGTCATCATCAACGTCGTCGTAGATATCGTCAACGCTCGTAAACTTATTCGAGCTGTTACTAATTGGTTTTACAAATCGCGCGAGTTTTTCGCATGTGACGAAACAAAGCGCGTTTGCGCCAAAATCGCCAACAGATTTTGCGCCAGAAACATTCCAAGCACGCAAGTAGCCCTTCAATCGAACGAGTGACGACGGATGTGCACCGTTCGTACTTTTATCTATTCCTGAAAGCTCTAAAACATCAACTTCGAGAAAACATCGCTCAAAGAGTTCGCAAGTTTCTCCGCATAGAGCCGGATATCGCGCGCACGCTATGAAAGATTCCGCTATTGCGTGTGAAATCGGCAACACTTGCAAAGCGTACGTTTCAAAGTCACCATTCTTACAGTCATCGTAAAAATCTCTAGAGAAGATAACTTCGCGACGTTGTATTGATTCGGAGTAGCTAAAATTTATATCTTCGTCGTCTTGTATGTCGAATTTGTTGCCCGTGTTGTGTATATCGCTACTATTGTTATTGTTGTTCTCGTAGAGTGTAGATTTGATACCGAGCATAACGTCGCCTAAAAACAACAACGCTTCACGCTTCAATACGACCATCGAACGTTTCAAACTTGAAACTACGTCACCATCCACATCAATATTATTTACGTTACTATTACTCGATGAAACCATTAATATATCACACACCGAACGTACAATGCCATTTTCTGGATTTGCCAAAAGAAACGCCTTGACACCGCAATCGAGTAGAACGCCTTCCCGCAACGCTCGCAATATACCAACGAGAACATCAACGTTCGATGTCGTCTTCAAAGCGCGTTCGTATTGTGTTAAATATTTCCGCAACGCGTTATACCCGCTCCTTCTACTTTCTTCCCCTCCAATCGTCGACGACGTCGACGTCGAGGCAACTTTTACAATTGGTACTTTCGCAAATAATCTCAATCCGAGCGATCCATCCGCGGAAATACATTTCACTAACCTAGGCAACTCGCGATATTTCAACAACGCAGCGCTCCCAGCTCCAGAAGTCGACGTTTGCAACGCTTCATCTTCATATCTCCTCAACCGTCTCCTAATCTCTTCCTCCTTCGCGTTAAACGACCGCTTCAAATTATCAACATCATACTCATCATAATCACGACTAAGACCACTCCTTACTCCACCAACGCCTTCCTCGACTCTCTCAACGACTCTCGCTCGTTTATCTTTAAAAAAAACCTCAATTTCTTCCACTAAATCCTCTCGCTCGTTCACTCTAAAATCCGCCTGCGCTCGTCTCAATAAAGCCTCTGCCCCTATCTTCGCTAAAGTTCTTTTGTACTCATTTGCCTTCGCCTCTCTTGCGATTCTTACGATCACTGAAACGCTATTTCTCACGATTTCGTGATAATCTTCTGCGTCGTACGATACATCATCGAACTTTTTCGTGATTAATTCGAATACTCTCAGCATCAAAACATCGTCAGTAGCGCACGAATCCGCTCGAATAAGCTTTTGCTCGATTTTGAATTTCAACGACAGTAAAGCGCGCGAGCGGATTTGTTTCAGTCCATGCGCGAGCTTTTTCGAGCTCAGACTAAGGAACTCTCGCGAATCTTTCCTATGCGCGTCCGCGTCTTCTTCCTTCGTAACATTGTCAGATCTGTCGCGCATTTTATGCTAAACCTCGTCAGAAGCAACCAGGAGAGAGTGTGTGCGTGTGAAATTACTGCCGCCTGTTTTGAATTTTGAGAAACACCTACTGCTACTATCGACTATAAAATTGTAATTCGCAAATATAAGCTAATCATTCTATGTTTATATACATATATATAAATATATTCTTCGAGCTACGGAGTACTATGGCATGACTTATTGATGAAAAGGAGCAGAAGCGATTACGACAGGCAACGCGATTCCGATAACGAAACGAAACGAAGCTCTTCGGATGAACGATTTCAGGAACTTCGCGGCGAACGCGTTTGCGTTTTCGTTCACGGTCATGACCGTGGATAAATACGCAATCCATAGCGAGAGGAAAACGTTTTGCTCGCCGTTGAGAAATCGAACGAGGTTATACCCAATGAAGCTACCGCCGATGCCTAGCGTTGCCGCGATTGATGTCAGCGGGGAGAGAGTTGGTGATTGTCCAGAAAGTAAACCAAATTTGACGATGAATTTCGAGCAAAGCATGCTCGAGATTGCGGCCACGATAGCTTTGAACGTCGTTTTTGATCGGCACCATAGTTTTTCAACTCTTCGAGTGATTAGTAATATCGGGTTAACTGACGACATGAATTCTCTTCTGCTACTACTGCTACTACTACTTCTTTTATTATCATTGTTATTATTACGATCGTCGTTCTGAAAACAAATCTCGCTCTCGTTTCTCCACATTTCTTGAATCACGTTCCACCCGTTATAAATAACGAGCAAGAACAAAACAATCAACCCGAATCTCAACGCATCAGCAACGTCCTCTCTAAACACTTTCTCGCTATTCATTTTCCTCGCATACTCTATTTTCTCCTTCATTAAATCGTTACTCTCCTCCATGATCACGTTTGAATCTTTCCTTAAATCTAAACTCGCTAGTTTCGCCTCGAGCATATTACGCTCGAGCGCGAGCGCTCGTTCCCTTAACTCGTTCGATTTTTCTTTGCTCAAAACTGCGCGCATTTTTACTGAAAGCTCGAACACTTTCAGTTCTTCCACCGTCATCGTTTTCATTTTGTCCTCGATTATCTCTATTTCTTCTATTCGCGTAGTTTTCGTCATCGTCGTTATTTCCTCATCCTTGAAACCTCTTTCTCTTTCTTCTGCTCTTTCGAGGTCATCTTCGTTCGTTTTATTAATTAAATCGAGTTCGTTATTCTCAGAGATCTTCTTGTTCTCGTTATCACGATCATCACGATCTCTCTCTTTCTTTCCTTTCTTTCGTGAATAATCATAAACTAACAACGTCAGAGATACGAACAAACACAACACCCCTAAAACGAACATCATCATCATCATCATCTTCTTCTTTTTCGAACTACTACTACTACTACTACTAAAACGATCGAAATCGTTCCTATCATTATCATCGTAATAATAATCTGCGTGTCTTTTAAGAACCGTCAAGTCCGCCCCCGCGCGTCCTTTCGCTGCCTTGAACCCTCTCGGACTCGTCACCAAAAGTTCTTCTCGGTCGTAGTCGTCGTCGACCATTTGTGACTTTTTATGCCACGCACGGCTCACAAAGATTAAGATTTACGTCTTCAGATCGAGGATCCGATGACTTCAGTCAAAAAAGAATTATCGACGCGAGTTTCGTTTGTCAGTACTAGAGCGAAGAATCGAGTCCTCTCTCGTTTCTCGTAGAAAAGAAAGTAAAGGGAACGGAGCGAAGGTGCAAACAAATTGTGCTTTTGACACCCTAAATGGCCCGTATGAAAAGAAAACACGCGTTTTACTCTATCAAAGCATTCTTCAAATCGAGTTTTAATTAAATATTTTTCATGAAATATGAAACGAAGGAAGAACGTCATGGATATTCGGAGACGTGATTAACGTTCGTTCGTTCGAAGCGATCGATGAACGAGCGCGCCTGCGAAGTTGTGTGTTTTTTAGGTGTTCACTTCAAAAATAATTAAACCCTAAAC
>Ga0209830_10002858_pt1 | contig 13563 bp, 13 predicted proteins | sample ArcticOcean_MG_C_12_FD_187439 | JGI IMG/M metagenome (GOLD analysis project Ga0209830, IMG submission 187439) | Marine microbial communities from western Arctic Ocean - ArcticOcean_MG_CB8_130 (SPAdes) (version 2) | ecosystem: Environmental > Aquatic > Marine > Oceanic | place: Arctic Ocean...
GGGCGATACTTAATAACTCACGAGAAAGTCTTTTAGTTTTAGATCACGAAAAGTTTGGTCGTTCTGCACATGTTCGTGGTGGACAAATTCAAGATGTGTCAAAAGTTATATGTGATCAAGAACCACCTAAAGAGATATGCCGGATTTTGAATGATTCTGAATCAGAGCTAATTATTTGTGAGAAGGAGGAATTATGAGTTTAATTGAAGTTAATGAAGAAATAGATGCTTCTGATCATCAGCCAGCACACCTTCCAGTAACTGGGATTAATTTATATCCAGAATTTGATAATCGCTCTAAAGCACCGTAGGCAGCACTTGTCAATCTTCCATCTGTAGTCAAAGTATCGTCTATATCAGTAAGAATAATTTTAACCTCACTCAATTGTTGTTCTGACATGACTGATAAATTATGCATTTTTGTTCCTATTAATATTTGACCAACAACAATTTAAAGGTTTTCTAAATTAGTTGATTTAATAAATCTAAATTCTTTTTAAAAAATTAAGCGAGTACTTTAGAGTCATACTCAGGACAAGGAGAAATTCTTTACTCTTTTGATCCATTATGTAGATGCGGGTAGAACAGAGGCGTATCACCAAACTGACCAATAGGAATAGTGTGCGTCATTATTCCACCACGCATTTCATGCAACAGAAATGCACAAGGTTCTCTGATTAGGGAATGCGGCGCTCCCTCGCGAAAGTCCATAGTGACAGAATGTGATGTAGCTGGCGAAATTTGGCAAATCACACTCCCAAAAAATGCTGTAATATTTCGATGCATATGGCCACAGACCAGCTTTAATTCGCCTGGAAATTCTGAAAGGATGGCCTTCAATTTATCACTATCGCGTAGATTATGTTTATCCATTGTTTTCATTCCAGTCAGAATGGGCGGATGGTGAATAGCCACGATGACTGATTTCTTACTTAAATTGGCCAATATATCTTGCAAATAGCTTAGTGACCTATCAGACAAGTTCCCATAATCTTGGTCGGCAACATTCGTATCTAGCGCAATTAAAGCCAGATCTGAAAACTCAACTGACCAGTTAATTGGCCCAGACTTTGGCATCCATTTCTGGTCGGAAAAACTCGTTCGCATAACATTCACGTTGTCATGATTTCCAGGGATTACACGGTATGGAATCTCAAGTGGCTCCATAATATCGCGGAAGCGTTGATACTCCTCAGTAGTACCAAAATCAGTCAAGTCACCAGTAACAATCACCATATCGATGGGTCCAATATTGGGCAGAATTCGGTTAATGGTTTCGACGCAAGACTTTAGAGGAGCTGAGGTTTCAACTTGGCCATAAGCTAGTTCTCCTTTTGGTACGATATGTGGATCAGAAATTTGGATAATTCTTGTCATGCTAAGCTTATTCCTTCGGGCAAGAGTATCAAGGCATCTGGTTTAATAGCGACCTTGACAGTTTGACCAACTTTCGGTGCACTGTGATCAGTTAAAATCGACGTCAGCAAATTAGGCATAATACCCCTGATCCCGACCCGGTAATGCGTGCCAAGAAAGGTAATTGTTTCAACCTGACCACACAGCGAGCCATTGTCATCAATCTGAACGTCCTCAGCCCGAACATAAACATTATGACCTGCCCCTTTGCTAGGTAATTTTAGACTACCACCTTCAAGTATCAATTCATTGCCTGTGTTTTTCCCGTCGAGATGCATTGCGTTGCCAACAAAGCCTGCAACAAACGCAGAGTTTGGATTGCGATAGAGTTCTTCTGGCGTCCCGCTTTGCACAATGCAGCCATTGGACATCACAGCAACTCGATCTGCGATTGCCATTGCTTCGTCCTGATCATGGGTAACAAAGATTGCTGTAATTTCGAAATCACGCAGAAGTATAGCTAACTCATCACGTAAATCTTCTCGCATTGCCGCATCAAGAGCAGAAAGCGGTTCATCCAACAGTAGTAATCTAGGGCGCGGTGCAATTGCACGCGCTAAGGCAACTCGTTGGCGCTGTCCTCCTGAAAGCTGGCTAACTGCGCGCGCTGAGAAATCTTGAAGTTGACACATATCCAAAACTTCATTAACGCGGGAATCGATTTCAAGTTTTGATAGCTTTTGAATTTTCAGCCCGTAGCCAATATTTGCACGCACTGACATATTCGGGAAAAGAGCATAAGACTGGAAGACCATACCAACCTTGCGGCGTTCAACTGGTAATGTGGTTACGTTGTCATCATCAAACCAGATTTCACTACCTGTATTAGATGTCTCCAAGCCGGCGATGATTCTAAGTAGAGTGGTTTTCCCACACCCTGACGGACCAAGAAGTGAGACGATCTCCCCAGTTTTAACAGTCAGTTCCGTCGGGAGTAGAGCTTTTGTCCCATCAGGAAAGGTTTTAGCAGCATTGATTAGTCGAATTGTCATTGAGTGATCCTTTGTGCGCGCGCTGAAGCCCATTGCATGGCCACCAAAAGCGGTACGATGAGTATAAAAAAGACGAGTGTGTAGGCAGATGCAATCTCAAGTCGCATTGAGGCGTAGCTATCAGCCAGTCCCACAGGCAGAGTTTTAAGATATGGAGTGTGCAACATCCAGGTAATATTGAATTCACCGATAGAGAGCGTCACCACAGTAAGTGCGCCTGCTAGAATACCGGGCATAGCATTCGGCACGACGATGTCGCGAAACCTTTGCCACGAGGATGCACCAAGAGAGGCGGCACCTTCTTCAAGTGTTTTAAGATCCATTGACGAAAGAACTGCCAGAATAGAGCGGACCATGAATGGCAATGTGTAAAGCACATGACCAACAAGTATGAACGTCCAGGAAGCACGAAAACCTTTTAATGAGCCGTAAAGTTGCAGAAGCGCTAATGCTATTGCCAGACCAGGAATGGCGAGTGGTAGTGATATGAATTCTTCCAGAAGACGTGATAACCACCCAGGGTGACGAGCCAACCCGTAAGCAGCTGGTATTCCAATGATCAGTGTCACAATCAGGCAAGCAAAAGCCAACCCCATCGACAGAAAAATACTGTCTGCATAAAGCTCCCAGACTTTGAACACCCATTTGAGTGTGAGACCAGAAGAGACACCCTTAAAATAGTTCGAAGTGACGCCTGCAAGAAGCGATAAAACCATAGGAACAAACAGGAAAGTACAAGCAGTTAGGGTGACAAAAAGTTGTAATATTTTAGTTTTTGATTTGAACATGTCAGCCTCCTGCTGCGACCGTTGTGCCTGAAATGCTTCGGGCAATCAGCAATAGTGCCCAGGTGACAATGCCCAGTACAATTGACAAGGCTGCTGCCATCGCGATGTTTGCCGACAAGGTAAATTCTGTGTAGATTACCATCGGAATTACATCGATATTAGTTGCCAACGTGAAAGCTGTACCAAAAGCCCCCATAGCTGTCGCAAAGGCAATTGCCCCTGCCGCAATCAGCGAAGGCATAAGACCAGGTAAGATCACATCAACCACAACGCGGTAGGACGAGGCTCCCATTGTTCGTGCAGCTTCCTCAAGGGAAGTATCCAGCTTTTCGGCTGCCGCCATGACTGTCAATAATACACGAGGTATTGAAAAATAAAGGTAGCCCAAAAACAACCCAATAACTGAATATGCAAACACAACATGCCCTGGTGTGATTTGGTTAATAAGTCCCTGACGTCCACCCAGTAGGATAATCAGAAAGCCGATGACCACGCCGGGAAAGGCCAGTGGAAGCGTCATAATCGATAGCAGGATTCCACGCCCCTTGAATTGATTTCGTGACAAAAACATCCCCGCAATTGTCGATACAGCTAGTGCAGCAACAGTGGTTGCTAGTGACACCAATACTGTCAGAACCAGCGTATTGAGGTAGCGTGGTTTACGAAGGATCTCAAGATAGATAGACCATCCTATCTCACTTTCCCCAGACGCAAGAAACAAGCGTACAAGCGGCAATGCAAGAAAAACAATGGAAAAAATTAAGAGTGGTATGAGACACAAAAGGACGAAAGATCGGTTTGTCATGGTTTAAATAAGAGCTAGATTGTAATGGTTTAAATAAGAGCTAGATTGTAATGGTTTAAATAAGAGCTAGATTGTAATGGTTTAAATAAGAGCCGGACAAATGCCCGGCTCTTTCTTCTAATAAAACATTACCTAACTTCGGAAAGGTAGCGTTCGCCAAATGCAGATTGAGCTTTTTCCATTTTAGCGTAATCTACTGCAACAGCCCGCTCATAATCGCTTGCTGGCAGAAATTTAGCAGCTACATCTGCTGGCAATTCAACTGGGCGAGCAGGTTGTAGATATGCATTCGTCCAGATCGCTTGACCTTTGTCAGATAGTATGAAGTCTAGTACACGCTTACCAAGTTCTGGGTGCGGTCCATTGTTCACCAGGCTCATCACGTAAGGCACACGTACCGATCCTTCACATGGCAAGACAAACTCAAAATTTCCATCCTCTTCATATTTACCACGATATGCGTTGAAGTCATAATCAAATAGGATCGGAATCTCTCCAGATACTACACGTGCATAAGAAGTTTGCTTAGGTACCATCGGCGCATTTTTTGCCAGATCATTGAAATACTTTATAGCAGGGTCGAAATTATCCAGATCACCACCAAACGCCATGTTTGCAGCTACTGCACCCGCATAACCAACAAAGGCTGATGATGGGTCAAGATAGCCAACCATCCCTTTATATTCTGGTTTTTTCAGGTCAGCGAAACATTGTGGAACTTCTGCACCACCTAATGCATCAACGTTTACGAAAAAACCTAATGTGCCATAGTGGATAGCAAACCACTTGCCATCAGGGTCTTTCAATCCATCTGGAATCTCGTCGAACTTGGCGGGCTTGTAAGCGGTGGCAACTCCCATATTACCAGCCTTAATACCGGTGGTGACGCCATAGTAAGCAACATCAGCAATCGGATTACCCTTCTCGGCTAGCAACTGAGCAAGCGTCTGACCAGAGTTTTTATTATCATGTGGCATCTGAATATCGATTTCTTTATCGATTGCTTCAAGCATCGATGCCCAATCGGCCCATTGTGGAGGGCAATTGTAACATACTGCGTCTTTGGCAAATACTGGTGACGCAATTGTCACTAGCATAGTTGCCAATAAGGCACTGAGAATGCCTTTTATACCTAAGTTTGGTATTTTCATTATTTTCTCTCCTAATATTTTTTTTCTGCTAAAAATTAACAGAATTGAAATGTTTGTTTTGTTTCGTTTTTAAACAAACAGGACCGAAATATACATCTAATTTGTTCTTATGTCAACATTAAACAACATACTACATTTTTTATATAAAACGAATTAAAATGAAACAAATTAGAAAATATCTAATTAAACATACTTACTATCAAAGAAATTATGAAACAATTGAATAAACGCCAAAATGACATACTTTCTCTTGCAGAGCAAGAGGGCTATGTAAGCGTTGAAAATTTGGCTGAAACATTTACAGTCACTCAACAAACAATAAGACGAGACATAAAGTATTTGAGCGATAATGAATTTTTAGTGAGAACTCATGGTGGAGCTTTTTTCTCTTCCGGAGTAAAAGACTTTGCTTATAAATCTAGAAAATATTTAGCCAGCGATGAAAAAGGTGAAATTGCAAATGCCGTTGCTGAAATTATTCCCAATCATTCTTCTGTTATTTTAAATATTGGAACGACTACAGAGAGAGTGGCTGAATCCCTTCTTTCTCACCAAGGACTTAAAATAATTACAAATAATATTAACATCGTCAGTATCTTTGCTCACTCTGATGATGCTAAAGTTTGGTTAGCGGGTGGTAAAGTACGGAAGTCTGATTCAGCTGTTGTTGGAGAAGATCCAACTTATTTTATTAAGCAATTCAAAGTAGATTATGCAGTTGTAGGTGTCTCAGCTATTGATAATGACGGCTTGTTGATGGACTTTGATCGAAGAGAAGTTATCGTTTCAAGAGCTATATTTGAGAGCAGTCGAAAAGTGATACTTGTTGCCGATGATATTAAATTTGAGCGAACAGCTCCAATGGTAATTGGTAATATTTCTGAAATCGATATTTTGGTCACAAACCATCTGCCTTCCCCTGAAATAATTAACATTTGTAGCGAGAATAACGTCGAAGTAATTATAGTTGGCAACCCTAAATAGTAGATAAATTTTAATTCTTCCATCATCATTGTGGTATGGAATATTTCTAAGTAATAAACATGATATAAGATGATTACATAACTCTATATACTTAAAGTACTATTTAGTAGCTGTCATAGCTTTAAAGAAAATAATATGAAAGACTTTAACTATCCCTTCGATATATATTCAGACGGAGGATCATTCTCACTAAAATTATCTGTGAAGTAGTTTTTCAATAATTATTATTTAAAAAAAACCTGACTTGTTCGGGCTTTTTTGTTTTAATGAATCGTTAAAAGTAAAGCCTATTGAACTCGGCTAATTATTAATAATAGCTCCCTATGATCATCAGCTAATTATTCTAACCTTTTCTTGATTTTTATTCTAAAAACTTTATAGTTTTATCAGCGATAAACTGACTAACTCTGATATTTGATTCCACTGTAACTCCAGAGGTATGTGGCGTCAAAATGCAATTCATAGAGCTTTTAATCTCATTATAGAAGCTTTCATTAACTGGCTCTGACTCATACACATCAAGAGCAAATCCACTAATAAATTTTTGTTTATAGGCTATCAAGAGATCATTTTCATTGATTATTGAACCTCTTGATGAGTTAATAATGATTGGGTTTTTTTTCATCTTTTTGAATGAACTAAGATTCATTAGGTCTCTAGTCTCAATAGTAAGGGGAAGATGAATAGTTATAATATCTGAAAGGTTAAAAAGCTCTTCTTGAGAAGTTAATGAAACCCCTAGATTTTTTGCATCTGAAGATTCGACATATGGATCATAGGCAATAACGTCTGCACCAAAAACTTGGGCTAGTCGACTGACCTTCTTACCAATAACGCCAAAACCAAGCAGACCTATTGTTTTACCTCCCAACTCTCTCGATTTAACAGATGTTCTAGGCCATTCGCCTGAAGATGTGCCGCTATGAGAAATAGGAATATTTTTTAACAAGGAAAGTGAACAGGCGATAACGTACTCAGCAACAGAGTCAGCATTCATTCCAGTTGCAGGCTGAACAAAAATATTGTTATCATGGCAATAATTAGTATCAATGTTATCTAAGCCAACGCCTAAGCGACCAACAAATTTCAGGTTTTTAGCTTTTAATAATAAAGATTCATTAAGTTGAGTTTTATTTCTAACTATGACAGCGTCAACTAATTCTATTTGAGACTCTAAGCTTTCGATATTTTCATGAAGACTTGGGTCATAAATAACCTCGAATAGTTCTGAAATACTGTCGACACTATCTTGCTCCATAAATTCAGTAATTAATATTTTTTTCATAGTTATTTTATTTCTGTTGTTGGTTTAAATTGACTTGAGAATTTAATAAGCTCATTGTAATCCGGTATTGATCTTATTCCGCCGCTTCTAGAGCATTTAAGAGATGCGGCTGCTGTTGCTAACTCTATAGACTCTTGTATCGTTTTATTTGCATGGATAAATCTAGCAAAAGCGCCATGAAATACATCTCCTGCGCCGTTAGTTTCTAATGCATTAATCTTTGGCGCTGAGCAATGAAAAACCCTACCATTATCAATCCAATAAACTCCCTTTGAGCCAAGAGTGACTGCATAAAATTTATTGTTAGACTTGTATAAGCTTTTTAAAGAGTCAATTACTGATTTATCATTTGTAAATTGCAGTAAGCCAATTTCAGAGAAAATGGGGTGAGATGAGTAATTAATAGTCTCTTCAAGTGCTTTACTTTTAGTGAAATTATCTAAGTCAACAACGCATTTAATACCACGATCGTAAGTATTTTTTGCAACATAATGGGCTGCTTCAATCCAATGCGTGTCAATTAAATAGGTTTGCTCATTTGTAAAATTAAAGTTAGGGAGTGTTTTTTCATTGAGCAATTTTTTCTCATTAAAAACTGCTAGCATTCTTTCACCATGATTGTCTTCAAAAATATGACTCTGAGATGAAAGCGCGCCATTTACTGTAATAGAATTTTCAAAGTTGATATTGTATTCATCAAGCTCAGATTGCAAAAACTCAGCAGCATCATCGTCACCAAAACGGCTAACCAGCTCAGAATTTTCACCAAGAATACTAACTGCAAAACTAGCAACAGCAGCAGGACCTCCGAGCCTCTTTTCAAGACCCTTAGCCACTAGTTTTATTGGTTTTTCAGGAAAGCTGTCAATCCTAACAACTCTGTCTAAAAAAATAGGTCCAACACAAATTATCAAAGGTTAAACTCACTCATTTGAACAACCCTACCTTCTTTGATAGAAATTTCAGCCGCCTCTCCAATTGCTACAGCAATGAGGCCGTCATTTAGTGACACTTCTGGCTTAGTATTGTTGCGAATAGCGCTAATAAATGATTGGTGCTCATAGTAAGTAGAGCCATGGTGGTTGCCAGCTTCAAGAATTTTGGGATCTACAGCTATAGTTTCTTTTAATGCCGGGGTAATTTCTCTGAGGCCAATTCTAATATCTGAACTGGCAATGCCTGATTTATTGGATGGTACTTCTGTTTCAACCTTTCCTAAAGTTCCAACTGCACACAATTCTTCTTGAAATTCTGAATTTTCAGCGAACATGCAAAGATCTAGGAATGCTCTAACTCCATTTTTAAAATCGACAATTACAAAAGCATTGTCAAGAATATCTGGCACCATTCCATCATATTTCTCATTCAAATGATTTACATCTTGATTGCCACTTGCATAGACTTTCAAGGGCTCACTCTGCGCTATTAATCTCATTAAATCAAAGAAGTGACAACATTTTTCAACTAAGGTTCCACCCGTTTTTATTGCAAAACGATTCCAGTCATCAACTTTATGTAGAAAAGGAAATCGATGCTCTCGTATAGACAGCATTTTTAAATTGCCAATTGTTTTATTATGAATCTCTTGAATCATTCTTTGGACAGGCGGCATATATCGATATTCCATAGCAGTCCATATGACGCCAGGATAATCAATGGCTAGCCTTTCAAACTCTTTACAGTCTTCAACAGTCGTGCATAAAGGCTTTTCGATTAATAGGTGTGCTTTGGTTTTGATTAAGGCTCTTAAGACCTCTATATGGGTAAAGTTAGGCGTTGCAATAATGTAAGCATCTACGATATTTGCTTGGATAAGATCCTCATAATTATCAAAAATTTCAACTTTATTTTTTAATAAATCGAGGCACTCTTTAATAGATTTTTCACTGGTATCGCAAAGTGCAACAACTTCTGCATCTTCTATAATTTCAACATTATGTATGTGCTCTTGGCCCATACATCCTGCGCCAATAATTGCATATTTAATTTTGCTCGTCATAGTGTATAAGTTGGAATATTCATTTTATTACCAAAATGAATAAGCTTATCAGATACATCTCCATAAGTAAAAGCGACATGATGCTCAAGGCCACCTTTAAACATTTGCTGAGCTTTAAGTGCACTATCATCGCCCAAGCTAATTACACCTGATGTTCCTGAAAAAGAGTTTGGTCTATCTATAACAGACGCCTTTAAAACAAAAAATTGAAGTTTATTTTGAGCTTTTGAAACTCTAAAAATAGTTATCTCACCTTTTTTAAGACTAAAGTCATGAAGGAGTGGTTTTTTTCTATTAGAGTGAATGCCAGACTTAGCTGTGCCTTCTTTTGCCATGCTGATTGGTGCTAAGCCGCAATGCCAAAACACTAAAGAATTGTCTGCTTTGTCAACATCAACAATATCTACGAGAAGGGAGGGACTATCATTCATTTGATTTAGTATGTTGCAGCTGATGCCTCCAAGAACATCTGCTTCACAGGCGCAGCTTACTTTTTTCTCATTCATCATTGCCATTGGGCCGCAAGAAGCACAGCCATATTCTGTAAAAGTCTCTGGCCAGCATCGGATAGCAAAGGCATCAAGATTATGCTTGTCTTTTAAACCCTCTAGGCCATGAAAGATTGAAATACTTTTGTCAAACTCATCCTGAACAAGCTCTTCAGTGCCTTGAAGGTAGCCAGAAATGGTATTTTTTGTAGACGCAATTGTGTCTTTACCAACATTTTTTGCTTCATCAAATAAGTCATCAAGCTCAAGGTTTATTAAAGAAACATTGAGCTTATTGGTGACCTCATCTTGATCATAATCACAGGTATCAAAGCCTTCTGGTCTTGTTCCAATAATTCCAATAGTTTGTTTGTCAATTGTGTAGTTAAAATCCATTTGATCATTACTAATAACTGCTTTATTCCATGAAACTTGAGTGTTATTATTTTCTGAATTAATAAATTCTATAAATGATTTTTCATTAGCTTTATCATCATCTTCCATAATGATGAAATCAGGAAAAATATTATTTTTAATTAAAGAGTGAGTTCCAAGGTTAAGGCCACAGATCGAGTTCAGCCTAAGTCTTCCACCAGTTCTTGGCTCAGGAAAAGAGACAATACAAATTGGCTTATTGATTACCTTAGAAAAATTTAATATAAATTTTGCATCAGTAAAAGTTGTTTGAAAAAGGAAAACTTTTTCACATTTATTGCTTTTAAAAAAATCTAGTGCTTCATTTGCAATTTCATCGTTTGTAATTAACTGGTCAAAGCCAATTATTTCTGATGTTATAGACTCTAAAAGATCTTTAGCTTGTTTAAATTTAGATTGAGCAAACTCAACATCAAAGGTTTCTCTTGCCAGGGATAAGTAACCAATCATTTAAAACCTCCAAAATTCTTAGTAAAGTTTTCAGGTTCTTGAATTTTAAAGCCTTTCTTAAAGTAATCTTTAAGGGAATAGGCTTTTCGTGCAGTCAAGTCGTTTAGCTTATTAATATAACTCACTGACTCAGTTTTTAATCCTTTATCCACATTTTCGATGTTTGGGTAGTTCTTAAAGGCATCTAACCAGATTGTTCTTCCGGCTAAGTAACCTGAAGCGCCATTTTGATAGGCTAGCTCAAGGCATTTATAAAATGATGTTTTTCCCATCCCAGAAGAAAGAACAACCCATGGCTTATTGTTTGTAGCTTTGGCTAGGTTTTTAAATGCATCCTCTGTTTCTTTTGAAATATCACCCTCTAGATCATTGCTATCAACTGGAGACTCTAATTTAAATATATCAACCTTATATTTTTCTTTTGCAAACTCTTTGACGCTATCAATAACATGTTGAGATTTTTTTTGTTTTTGTTCAATGTATTCTTTAGTGTGGTGGTCATCGTCTTGAAAGGGATACACAAGTAGCTCTAGTAAGAAGGGAATACTGTATTTTTCACACTCTTCACCAATCCTTTGAACGTATTGTTGTTGATATTCAAGAGATTTTTTTTCAGCATCAGGGCGGTACCAAGCAAGAACTTTGACGGCATCTCCGCCAGCCTTTTTAATTTTTTCAACACTCCAGTTATCTATGTCACTTGAATATCGACCCTGGAGAGTTTCTTTAAAATCATGCTCTTCAAGGGTTATTACAAGGCCTTTAGAGTTATTATGTTGCAAGAGGTTTGGAATCGAATAGTGAGGATCCATTAGTATTGCTGTTGCTAAATGAGACAGGTTTGATGTAATCAATTTTTTACATTCTACTACTTCCTCATAGCTGTGCTTTCTTCCCTTAGCTGATGAGATGATATTAAATATAGGCGGTCTTTGGTCCACAGCGAGCATTTGAAAGTGGCTATTGTCCGTACAAAGTTTTTTTAAATGTATTAGCTTTCCAAGGTTTTGATTCATTATTTTTCTATTATTAATTTCAAAAAAAAAGTCTTAAAATATAGTAAGTTTCATATAGTGAGACCTAGGTTCAATTTACTTTAGTTTATTTTACTGATATATATCAATTCATGTATACTCGAATTTCATTAAATTTATTGTTCGTTTAAATTTGATAGAAAAAGATAATTTTTTAAAATAACTATTGGAGAGAGATATGAAAAAAAGTATTTTATTGGCATCGTTTCTAGCCATCTCATCGTTTAGTGTCAACGCTGCAGAAATTAAGTTTGTCTGCTACCAAGATGCTAATGAGTGTGATGTTTTGCAACAGATGTCTTCAATCTGGGAGAGCTCAACTGGAAACACAGTAAATTTTGAAATTGTTGGTTATGATGTTGTGAGAGATCAACTTGAAAACCAACTAGAGGCAGGTTCTGCTCCAGACGTTGCGCGTGTTACAAACTTAGGTGGACTTAATCAATATTATCTTGATTTGACTCCTTATGTAGATGCTGCAAAATGGGAAGAAAACTATGGTGCTACCTTGCCATGGTATAGAAAACCATCTGGCGATAACGGTATTTATGGCTGGCAAGCTCAGCTAACGGTTACTGGTCCATATGTAAACGTTACTATGTTTGAAGATGCTGGTGTTGATATGCCTGAGGAAGGAGCTTCATGGGATGATTGGGCTGATGCCTTAAGAGTAGTTAAATCAGAGCTTGGCTTGACTGCTGGACTTGCAATGGATAGAACAGCTCATAGATGGGCTGGACCTGCATTCTCATATGGAGCTAAATTCCATGAAAATGGCGTTCCTATTTTAGTTGATGATGGCTTTAGAGATTTTGCTGAAACATTTGTTGGATGGCATAAAGAGGGCTTAATGCCTGCTGAAGGCTGGCCTGCTGGTGGAGGAACTGCTTATAAAAATGCAGCACCTCTTTTCCTTGACGGAACTGTAGCTATGCACATGTCAGGCTCTTGGATGCTTGGCAACTATGATGCAAACATCACTGATTTTGAGTGGAAAGTTGTTCCAATTCCATGTGGCTCTGGAGGCTGTGGAGCAATGCCAGGAGGTTCTGGAGTTGTTGCATTTAATTCATCTAAGCACCCTGAAGTTTCCGCTTCTTTCATTGACTTCTTGTCACAAGCTGGAAGAGCTGGTTTCTTTGCAGCTAACACTTCAAATATTACTGCACACCAAGGCCTTCAAAAGGCAGGTATTGATTATGATAGCGTGAGCCCAAGGGTTTCTGCAGGACTATCAACTTTTGCAGCTAATGCGGGTAAAGCGGCTTCATCTACACCGCAAGCCTATTGGTTCCAAGGTTACAATAAGAACTTTGCCATTTATGGTATTGTTCCTGACTACATAACTAAAGCAATTACAGGTGAAATGAGCCTTGATGAAGCTTTGGCAGCGATTGATGCTGACGTAGCAGCAAAGATAGCTGAATAATAACTATTCAGTTATACTGAAGTTATAAACTTTAAGGCCGTCTCTTGAGGCGGCCTTAATTATATTTAAAATTCAACCCATAAAATGTTTGAGTCTCTTCTAAATCTTAATAGCTGGTTCTTGTTCTTTGCCCTGTATCTTTTGATAGGTTTTGTATTGTCTAAAGATGTCTACGGCATATTGCCAAAATTAATGTCAAGCATTGGATGGCCAATCGAGTTTACTCAAAAATTATTTGGTACTAAATCACTACCTTATTTATTTTTGTTTCCAAATATCCTTATTTTTGGCCTGTTTACTTTTCTTCC
>Ga0209830_10002859_pt1 | contig 13563 bp, 6 predicted proteins | sample ArcticOcean_MG_C_12_FD_187439 | JGI IMG/M metagenome (GOLD analysis project Ga0209830, IMG submission 187439) | Marine microbial communities from western Arctic Ocean - ArcticOcean_MG_CB8_130 (SPAdes) (version 2) | ecosystem: Environmental > Aquatic > Marine > Oceanic | place: Arctic Ocean...
ATTAAAAGCAGTGGTGTTTCCTTAGAATGCTCTTTAGCACTCTTCATTGTTTTTTTCGGTATTAATTGATTTTCCTTAATAACATCAACTCCAATTTTAGTATATTTAAAATCATATTTTTGAGGTTGTAATTCTATAATAGAATTATCAGAATATGCTGTTTTAGAGATGGGTATGGAAACAGTGCAGGTAGTTCCTTTATGAAACTCGCTTTCAATTTTAATTTCCCCTTTATGTATTTCTACCAAATGCTTTATATAGGCCAACCCTAAACCTGAGCCTTCATTAATCGCATTATTTTCTTTTCTAGTTTGATAGAATCGATCAAATATACTCACTAATTCATCTTTAGGAATTCCTATTCCAAAATCAATTACTTTAATAATGGCATAGTCTTCGTTATTTACAGTTTCTTTTTCAAGACTTACTGTAATACCCTTTCCATTGGGGGTAAATTTAAAGGCATTAGACAATAAATTATATAATATTTTTTCAATTTTATCATTATCAAACCAAGCATCTAGTTCCTTTTTTGGAGATAAAAACAAAAACTTAATATCTTTTTCTATAGCAATGTCTTCAAATGCTGCAAACACTTCCCCTACAAAAGATACCAGTTCATCATTTTGAACAATTAAATTTAAATTTCCAGACTCTGCTTTTCTAAAATCCAAAAGCTGATTAATTAGCTTGAGCAGTCTGTTGGAATTTTTATACATTATTGAATTTAACTTTGGAACATCTTTGGTACTGACCTGGCCATTCATGATTTGACTCAAGGGACCTACAATTAAAGTTAAAGGTGTTCTTAATTCATGTGATATGTTCGTAAAAAACTGAAGCTTCATCTGATTCATTTCTTCAGAATTTTCATGGATAGCAGTTTCTATATCCATTTTACTCCTTAAACGTATCTGATTTAAACGAATTTTAACAAAACTATATATAATCGCAAAGGTTAACAACGAGAAAAGAAAAATAGCTAGGGTTGTTAAATACCAAGGTTTATTTATCACCACCAATATCTCTTTTGGTTCATCTGTCCAGATACCAGCACTATTAGAGCCAAACACTTTAAATATGTAATTTCCTGGCGGTACATTCGTATAAGAGGCAAACCGCCGCTCATTTCCTTTAGAATATTGCCATTTTTCATCAAACCCTTCTAATATGTATTTGTATTTATTTTTTTCTGGATTGGAAAAATGCAAGCTCGAAAAAACAAATTCCATAGAATTAAGGCTAGAAGGCAATACAATCTTTTTTGTTTCATTAATACCCTTTTTTAAAATAACCTTTCCATTTATTGTCTCTAACGGAAGGATAATTTCATTAAAAAGTTTAAAATCTGAAATAATTAGTTGCGGTTTTATTTCATTTACAGAAAGTTTGTCAGGTTGAAAAAAAGTAATCCCATTTACACCGCCACAAAGCATCATCCCAGAAGTGGTGAACAACATGGCATTATCTTTAAACTCGCTAACATTAATTCCATCTTGGTTTTCAAAATAGGTAACCGCTCCGGTTTTAGGGTTCAATTTAGAGATCTCTCTAACGTGCAACATCCATATATTACCTTGGTTGTCCTCCTTTATTTGATAAACCACATCACTTGGAAGTCCTTCTTTTTTTGTATACTGTTTAAAATTTAATGTGTTATTTGAAATTTCAATTTGATTCAATCCTCCACCAAATGTACCGACATATAAATGACCATCACTTGCTTGAAAAACATCCAAAACATAATTATTACTTAAACTGTTTTTATTCTCAGAGTCATTTAGATAACTTGTAAAAGCAATATTACCGACAGCATCTTTTTTCAATTTATTTAAACCTCTTATGGTACCTATCCAAATATCTCCATTAGAATCTTCAAGTATATCTCGAACAAAATTATTTGATAAGCTATTTATATTGTTAAATTCATTTTGATAATTAACAGATGTATAGGTTTCACTTTGTGTATCAAAAGTGATTTTCGCGATGCCTTTCTTCCAATATCCAACCCAAATATTTCCCATGCGATCTTCTTCAATAGCAAAGACTGAATTTTTAATAAGCGTACCTTGCTTATCTTTGATGTCATTGAATTTTTGAATATCAAATGTTTCTGAATTATTTTTAAATGTTATTTTGCTTAACCCTGTTTTTGCGCCTACCCAAATGTTGTCTTTGCGATCCTTCATCAACCTTTTAATCTCAAAGAAATCTTCATCATCAAATTGTGTATTGGTTTTTGCAAGATAATTATAGTCCCAAATCTTATTTGACTTGTTTAGTGAAGTACTTTCAATTTCCTTACCCTTTAGTATTGCTAAGCCACCTTTACCTTGCGAACCCAACCAAATATCACCTTTCGAGTCTTCGCACATTGTAAGAATGGGATACTCATGAAAAACAGGAGATTGCTTTTCAGAATTGTTTGAAAATTCGGTCGAATTCAAAAATGTATTGTTTTCTAAATCCATTTTATACAATCCATGGTTTAGGGTTCCTAACCATAGAATATTGGTGTTATCAATCATTAATTGTTGCGCTTGTTGAATGGCAATCTCTTTTCTATGATTTGAATTTAAATTAAGTTTTTCACCTGTCTGAGTATTATAATTTAATAATATGCCATTCCCAGCAACCCAAATATGCTGTTCTTTATCAATAGCAATGGCTAATTTTTTGAAATTTTTATCGGAAAATCCCGAACTATTATCAGAAAGGGGTATGAACTCTCTATCAATAACCTGAAGCTGTTCGTTTAGTTCAATTTTAAGGAGTTGAAGTCGATTACTTATCACCCAAATTGTGTTCTTTGGGTATTCAATAAAATTTACAGGATAACTCGAGTTAAACTCAAACCACTTAATGTTTGTGCTTTGAATTTTAATATCTGGCACATTTTCAATTTCGTTTACCGCTACTTGATGCAGTATTATTTTTCTTTCAGGAGTAAAAAACCAATGCTTCCCATTTACTGCAGGAATAATACTTTTAATACGCAAACTAAAGTTGTTTGCCACATTCATTACTTCTTCAAATACTAAACGTCCATCAATGGCTACATTAAAAAATTTAATGCCTTTAGAGGTATTAATAAAAAGAACTCCAGAAGATGATTGATAAATATGGTCAATTTCACTTGCATAATCAGATGCATCTGGGTTGTCAAAATACACCTCTATTTTTCCTGTCCTTGGATCGATCCTATTTAATCCAGCATCTGTAGTTCCTGCCCAAATATAACCATCTTTGTCCTCAAAAAGACTGATAATAATATTACTACTAAGACTATTAACGTCATTTGAAAAATTATAATGGACCATAGAATAGCCATCGTATTTATTAATTCCGTTATACGTCCCTACCCAAATAAAACCATTACTATCTTGAATAATACTTTTTACAGTATTTTGTGAAAGTCCTTCAATGCCCGATATTTTGTTTAATTGTAATTGAGCGTGCAGAGAAACACAACTATATAAGCTGATTATAAAAATAATGTGTTTCAATAAATCAGACATGATGCGCGCTCAAATTGTATGACAATACTTTAACCAAAGATAGGGAAATACCTAGGTTTATTAATTCTTTACAAAAACACCGTATACTAGTATCTCGCGACAACAATTCTTTTGTAACCTAAAACTTTATTCTCAGTTGTTGTAATTTGTATTAAATAGATACCATTCTCTAAATGATTTGTATTTAATTTTATACTATTTGGATACTTAGGCGTATGGTCAGTAATAATTCTACCATTTATATCTATTATTCTTATCTTTTTAATTTTTTTATCTGAAGACGTTAACCTTACATTCAAGAAATCGCTACTTGGATTGGGATATAAAACTATTTTAGAATCTAATTCATCAGTATCTATTGACAAAGTTTCACTGTCTGTAATTGTTGTTTCGAAATCATCAAAATAATAAGTACCTGCTTGCTTTCCGCACAAAACCTTAACCTGTATTGAAGTGGTTGGTTCCGTTAAATCAAAAGTATACTCATAAGCATTATATACTGTTTGAAGGTTTAAAACTGGTGATGTAAAATAACTCGTGGTACCACTTGTATAAATAGTCTTAATTTGAAATCTAAAACTAATAGTAGCGTCAGATTTTGCAAAACACCTTAACGCAATATTTTTTCCATTTAAATCATTCGTAAATACATTATTTTCAAGTTGTACTTTGTTATAGCCAATAGCTGTTTCAACAACTATTTTTGCTGCAGCATCTCCATTATAAGCTTCTGTAGCGCCAGAGTCTGATATACTTGCAGTTGAGCCTGTAATTACATTTAAACCCCATCCCGAACTATACCCGCACTCAAAATTAGGATTAAAAATAATAGGATCTGAGCTAGGACCGTAACATAGCGGCCATGTTCCTGAACTTAATAAAGCATTCTTTACATCTTCTACCCAAACAGAGGTATCTACCAAGGTACTTATATTTGTGCTTTTAGGTTCATAAGTATTCACTGAAAAAGCACTAATATTAAAATTTACACTAGCAGGACTGTCTGTTCTCTTATGGATTGTTTTATTAGACTTAGGTCCAGAATCCCAAGCTGCAAAAGAAAACCCTCTATTGATAGCTTGTTCTGCAACAAATCTATGAAACTCTACTCTTGAGACATTATCTGGCCCTCCATCCGCAAATCCAGAAGCATTGCCTGAAATAGTATTTAAATCTCCTGTACTGTATTTATATCCGCCAGTATTATCTGCACCAAACTCCCCTAAAAAAACAGCTATATTGTTACTTGTAGCCCATGTAAAAACTTCATCAAATCTAGTTGTTAATAAGTCTTTATCTTGAACTGACCCCCAAGATTCATTATCCCTAGAGTCTGCGCTAGAACTTGTAAAATCAAATGGCTGGTAATAATGAAAGGTTGCTATTACATAAGTATCGCCAGAAATAATGTTAGGGTCAATTTGCAAAGGCGCTTCATGTGAAGCTCCTGTGCCTCCTGTAATAATCACATTTCTAGTTCCATTGCTTCCTCCAGAACCTCTTATAACCGCTAGAACATCCGTATTAAGTGTATCCATATCTGATTTGCTCATGTGAAAATAGGGCTCGTTAATAACTTCAAATAATAAATCTTCGGAATGATTTTTAAACCGATCTGCTATCTGAGCCCAAATAGCTATAAATTTATCATTATCTGCAGCTCTTTTTGCTGAATTTGGATCTGTGTACTCTGATTCATCAGGGTCAAATGTATAGATAAACTCAGATTTTAAATTCGATCCATGAAAATCAAGGATGGTTACAAGACCTTGATTTAAAGACCAATCAATAACCTGTTGAATTCTATCTAAATAGGTGGAAGACACTATATAATCATCTGCTGTACCAGTATAATTTCCTGCAGTTCCAGGGGCACTAGAATACCCGGAAGTATCCCCTGTAGTTCGAGTCCCAAAAAAATCAATAGGTATTCTAACATTGGTAAAACCAGCGGCAGCAACATCAATAAAATATTGTTCCGTTACTGCGGGTGACCAGTTTCCTTCAGCTGGAGCACTAAGAACGTTCCCAAGGTTGATTCCTCTTCCCATTTGAGCAACCATATCGGAAGCTGGTATTTGAGCAAATAACACCAAAGGTGCCAGATGAACTATTAAAAATAATACGACTTTATTTATCCACATAACATTTTTTTTAAAAACAAAACCAATGCAGTAGCATCGGCCTTGTTTTACTATTTGTAATTCTACTAATTTAGTAAAAATGAATTTTTAACTTTTATTCTTTTTTTTATTCTGCTCTTTTAACAAGGCATTAATGGTATTGATTTCTTCTTTAGAAAATAGGACTGACAATTTATCATTGGTATCTTTAAAAGATTTCTTATAAATCTCTTTCTTTTCTTCATTTGATAAATCGTTCCCTTTTATTTGTCTTGAAGTTTCATCATATTTCCCTAACAAAATAGCATACAGTGCTGTTTTAGTACTGTCATTTAAATCCATGGTATCGGCTATATGTTGTGCATTTGTGGTTGCCTTTTTTTCTTGATAGGACTGTCTTTGTGCATTTGCTGTAGATAAAAAACCACAGAATAATATAAGTGTAATTAGTTTTTTCATTTCTATTAGTCTTAAAAGTTTAATTAGTTTTTAATGAATTTTTTTGTTGAAACAGTGCCATTCTCATTCATAGTTTTTAGAATATATGCTCCGGAATTTAATTTAGATACATTTAAAATATTTGTGTTTTCTCTACCCAATACTTTTTGGCCTAACACATTAAATACCTCTAGTTTCTTAAGTGTTGAAAGTGACTTTATTGATAAAATATCTGATACTGGATTGGGAAATAAACGAATGCTATTCTCATTACTAAGTTTACTGTCGGCAAGTCCTGCAGTTTCATTATAGTAAAATTCAATATAATTTATTGTAAAAGTTCCATTAGTTGAAGCACCATTGTCTTCGTTATTTCGTATGTATAATTCTAATTGTGAAAGATTACCAGTCCATGAAGTATGCAATAAAGAGGCATCAATTTCACCAACACCGTTCGTTGCATCTCCAAGAATTGCCAAATCATAGTTTATAAATTCATTCCCGCCCTCTTTAGGATGCGAAAGACGCATTCTTGTATTATCGGTACCATTTATATATCCTATTTTTAGAGCATTTATATTCCAAGCAATAGGAGCAAATGAACATGCATCGTATTTTAGTTTTGTTGAAACGCCAGTTATTTCCCATGTCAAAACATCATTATCAACTGTAACCGTTGCGTGCTGAGCACCAATCCATTCATTTAACTCTGCACTCGTATCAAAATTAGTATCCGAAGCGTCAGAGGTTGCTGTAAACAATGCTTTTACAATAGCATCCGCAGGCGCTACAGTATAGGTATAAGGATTGGTTGTTATTCCTGAGGCAGCACCATCAATTTCCCATTGATCAAATGTAAATTCAGCACAAGAAGCTGTAGCTGTAAATTCAATTTCTTCACCGGTTGGATAACATACCAGAGGAGCTGTTATCGCATTGGTTCCTCCTCCATCAGTTTCAGCAGTAATTGAAAAACCTGCACATGCTTCTTTCACGAAAGTAACATCATCAAAATAAAACGTGCCAACAGAAACTGCCTGAAGTCTTATATTCATTGCTGTAGTTGCATCTAAACCTTCAAAAGTATGGGTGTACGTTTCCCATACATTATCCGCTAGGATTGTATACGCAACTCCTCCAGATTGAGTGCCTTGAAAAATTATCCCTTTCACTATGCCTCCAGCAACTCCTTTAACTTTAAAGGACAAAATATAATTTCCCGCTCCTTCAGATGGAGCTGCGTTTGGATCAGTTTGCGCTTTTTTATTTGCTGCTGTAGTAACGAGCATAAGAGAAGCATCAGAGCTCCAAGAAATGTCCCCTCCAGAAAATCCTTTCCATCCAGTAACATCAGTATCAAAGGTTCCGTTTGTAATTTGTGTAAATCCTATAAAAGGCAATGTCATAAAAAACAAAGCAAGTGTAATTTTTTTCATAATAGTATATGTTTTTGGTTACTTTACACTGCAATTTTAATAGTATCTCTAAAATAGTTGGGGGAGAAATGATTATTTGAAAGGGGTATATGGTTTATTTTAGTAATTACTTAAAAAAAGTGCTTCCAACCCTTTTAAATTCTTTTTTAAAGTGAGTGCTACGTCTTCATTATTAACATGCCCTAAAACACCAAAAGGTCCCTTATAGCCTAACTTTACTAAAAGATGAAGCATCTCTTTTTCAAGGTTCCCCTTACCAATAGTAATCTGTTTTTTGATTTCCTTGTTTTGATAATACCCAAGTGCAGGTTCCCCGTAATCTTGAGGATAATTTAAATTTGCTTCTTTTATAAACGGAAGACTCCATGACGGTTTATCTCTAAACTTATCGACACAACGTGGATCGTAAATTTTACCAACTCCAGCAGTTATATAACCACTTTCCTTGAAATACTGAGGTATGGTTACAATGTTAGGGTTTATATCCCGCATCTTCGTTTTTAAATCTCTAACTTTTGTATAATCTGGTCGTTTCCCCGTAAGTAAGCTGGCTCTAGATGGCCCGCAAACAGCTTGTTGTGTGTGATTATTTGTGAAGATAGTGGCCTTTTTAGCCAATTTATCTAATATTGGAGTTTCAGCAAATTCGTCTCCAAATGCGCCAATTGTCGGCTTTAAATCGTCAATTGCTATAAAGATGATATTGGGTTTTCTTACCTCCTTAACACCCTGTGCAGATATCTTTACAGTGACAAAGAAAATAAGAAACATGAAAATTAGTTGTTTCATTAATCGAAAGCTATAAATTTTTGTGAATCAATTAGGTTTAACCAACAGACCTATTGTTGGTTAATAAAAATGATATATTGAGTCCATAAATTATAGCGCCATCCACTTTATTAGATTGCTTACTAATTTATAAACTCAATAAATTAATTTATTGTTTTTGGTGGTGTTTATTCCTAATTGGAAATTTCGTTATTTGCATTAATTTCGGCAACTGCTATCGGTATAGACATTACAATTGTTTCGTCTATTACATGTTTTACATCTACGCTACCTTTAAATGATGCCGCTGTATTATGTGGATTAATTATAGTATTTAGAAAGTAATTATACCCTCTGCGTCTGTTATTAAACCAATCATGCCCTTCTCCTATTAATTCAAACTGATACTCTTTCATAATAGCCGTTCTAAAGGAATCTTGGCCACCAGAATATCCAACGTGCGGAGTAAGACCAACTCTGTCCAACACCTCTGACACATAGGTTATTTCCTTGCCATTTTGTAACTCATTAGAAATTTCTGAAAGCATTAATAACAAATCTGCATATCTATAGATTTTAAAGTTCTTATTTGTCTCTCTCACTGCGTTATTAGTATCTCTTGAACCCAATTTAAAAAAATAAGGAAAGGAATTTCCAAAACTAGACCTCGCTTTATTTGTTGGATAAGACCTTTCTGTACTTCCATTATTTCCACGAGTCCAAGTACTCACATAGGTAGTCGCTAAACGCGGGTCATTAGGATAGGTTGCAGCATGTAAATCATAATTTTCGATATTTACTTTAAACCAGCCAAATGTAGCTGCCTTCGTATACCAGTTTGGAGTAAATGCTCTTGTATGATCTAAGGTAGCACCTACTACAGATTGAAGTTCAAAAATAGACTCTTCCGTATTATTTCCATTAGTCCCTAAAAATAAATTATCATAGCTATCATTGAGACTATAAGCTCCATATGCTTTGATTGCCTCGTCATGTGCCAATTGCCAATAGTTTAAACTTGAGTCTTGAGCATCGCTTGATGCCGTTGCCAAAGTCATATAAACTTTTGAAAGCAGCATGTCTGCCGCTTGTGGTTTTGGAGTTCCACTTGCAACCGCTCCATTCATTAATTGTTGTGCTCTTTTTACATCTTCTATAATTTGTGCATACACCTCTTTAATGGGTGATTTGGCCAAGTGAATCGTTTCTGTTGTAGTCGGAGTTACCCTTAACGGAATTTCCCCCCATAATCTAACAAGATTAAAATAATTGAAAGCTCTTACAAAATAAGCTTGCCCAATCACATCATTTATAATGAGCTCATCGGACGTACTTGGATTGTCAAATACGGTTGCCGAACTAATAGCATCATTAGTTCTCCCTATTGTTTCATAAATACCTATCCAAGAATTTTCAATTGCAACTAAACCACTGGTAGGATTTAAAGAAGACAGCGTACTATTATAGCTATTATTATTTCTATTTCCTGTACGTCTTGTAACCATTAAACCCGAATTTACATTCGTTAGAAACAAAAATTCGTTTCCGTAGTATTCATATTGCACCATGGCTTCATAGATACCGAATAATGCAGATGTTGCATTACTTGCCGAACTGTATACATTTTCATTTGCTAAAAAAGGTGGTTCCTCTTCTAAATTGCAACTCGTGAATAGTAAACCTACTATGATTAAAAAAGTGAATTTATAATTTTTCATTTTTATAGTTTTTAAAATTAAAATTTAAGGTTTAAACCTATCATGATCGTTTTTGCATTAGGAAACCCATTCCAATCTACTCCTACAATATTTCCATTATTCATGAAATTAGTTATTTCTGGATTGTATCCTGAATAGTCTGTAAACGTAAATAAGTTCATACCTGTTACATAGACATTAGCACTGCTAAAAACGGTTGTTTTTTCCACTGGAATGTCATATCCTAATGTAATATTGCTTATTCTTAAGAAACTACCGTCTTCAATTATTCTATCTGTGATTGCTGGAGATCCAGATTCTCTTGAATATCCAACTCTCGGATACGTATTCGACTGTGCATCTGGTCTCCAAGCATTGGTATAAGCTTCAGATAAGATATTTGCTGATCTGCCTTCTGCGGTTCCTAATTGAATTAAATTACCATTGGCAATTTCATTCCCGTAAACACCGTTCATTTGAACACTTAAATTGAATCGTTTATAGTTCATGTTTAGATAACCACCAAAAACGAAATCTGGATTTGGATTTCCAATAATTGTTCTATCTGCTTCAGTAATCTCTCCATCTCCGTTTTGATCTACGATTCTAACATCACCAGCAGAAATACCGTCATTAGGGTAAAGTATTGTGGGGGTATTTAGATCATTATCATGATCATATTCGATGTTATTATTAGGATCGTATATAGCAAGATTGCCATTTGGCAAAACATCACCCTCTTGATAAATACCATCCGTTTCGAACCCATAAAACAAACCTACTTCTTCGCCTTCCATAAAGATATTTGCAGGCGCTCTAAAATAGTTACCCGTTGATATATTTTGACCTCTATAAAATACGCGGTTTTCTATCGCACCGTTTCTATAAATATCTTCTGGACTACCCCCTAAGTTTTGAATCTTACTTTTATTAAAAGCTATATTTCCGCCTATATCAATACTAAAATCATTTTTCTCAACAAGTGTTGCGTTTAAAGTAAGTTCTATACCTTTATTATTAAGACTACCTCTATTCACTAACAACGAAGTAAAACCTGAAGATGGCCCTAATGGTTGATTTAATAATAAATCATCCGTTTGCTTATCATATGCATCTAAGGTTCCTGTAAGCCTATTTTCCCAAAGGCCAAAATCCAAGCCAACGTTTAACTGCCCCGTCGTTTCCCATTTAAGATTCGGGTTACTCACATTTAACGGAACAAAACCAATGTTGGTTCCTTCATCCGAATTCCCATACAATGTTGGTCCATAATTCGCAAAGGTTTGGTATGCAGATATACCTTGATTCCCGGTCATACCCCAACCAATTCTAAATTTTAATTCGTTAATAGTTTCTGAATTCTCTAGGAATTTTTCATTATTAGCTCTCCATGCCAATGAGAAGGATGGAAAATAACTATATCTATTTTCTTTTGAAAATTTAGAAGAGCCATCTGCTCTAAACGTTCCTGTGATAATATATTTATTGTCAAACGAATAATTTACACGCGATAGGTATGATAAGAGTTGACTCTTTAAAGGCAAAACGTCTAAAGGACGCGAAATCTGCTGCCCATAAATGGGTTGGTCAACACCAAATTCAGTTGTAGAAAAATCATTAACTGCATACAAGGTATTTTTAATGTCTCTAACATCGTACGTCATACCAATAACACCATTAATTCTATGTTTTTTATTAAAGGTTCGATTATAGGTTAATAAATTATTAACCTGATATGACTTTGTATTTAAATTTGAAACCGAAAGGCTACCGTTGGCAGAACTTCCTTGAAAAGTAGTTAAACCATAAAAACGTCTGCGCTCCTTATTTCGCATATTACCTCCTGCCTGCAGCTTATATTTCAATCCTTTTATATTGAATTTATAGACTAAAGCTAAAGATCCAATAAATCGACTCTCTTCAGAGGTATCTTGAAAATCATTAACCCATGAAAATGGACTAGATATTCCATCTTCGTTATCAAAAGTACCACCATCAGTAACTAAAGTAGGGTAGCGTAAAATATTTCCAACAAAACTACGCTGCCCTCCAGCTCTATCTCCATCTTGGGCAAAATTTCCATTTGAATAAAAAGCGTTCAACTTAGCACTAATACTAAATTTATCAGACAAGTCTTGGTTTAAATTGATACTGAAATTACCATTTTGTAATCTTGAATTTTCTACAATACCTCCTTGATCATTGTAACCAACAGAAGCATAATAATTACCCTTTTCTGTTCCTCCACTAAAAGAAGCTCCTGTACTTTTAGAAAAACCTTGTTTATAAATTTCATCATGCCAGTTATGTTTTTCTGCAGCTGTATCGCTAACAGTTCCATCATCTGCAATTGGGAATATTGTTCCGTCGCTTATACTAAAACGAGGAGCCCCACCATTTACTAGTAAAGCTTCATTTTGATAGTTCGCATATCCTAAAGCATCTAAAACATCATATCGTTCACTAATTTCTGAGACACTTGTATTTACATAGGCTTGTATTGATGTTTTGCCACTTTTACCTTTTTTAGTAGTTATCAAAATCACACCGTTTGCTCCCCTAGAACCATAAATAGCAGTCGCTGATGCATCTTTAAGCACTTCCATACTTTCAATGTCACGAGGGTTTATACCATTTAATCCATTTTGTGTTTCTTCCAAGCTATTAGCGTCTGTAGAAGCATTCGCAGCATCTTCACCTGCCGAGGAAATAATAACTCCATCAATTACATACAAAGGCTCATTATTACCTCTTAAACTACTTGCCCCTCTAATTTTCACAGAAACTCCAGAACCTGGGCTTCCTGCATTTTGAGTTACTTGAACTCCAGCCGCACGACCTTGTAACAAGGCATCAACAGTACTATTTTGTGCCGCTGCAATATCGTCTACCTTCACAGAGGCTACTGAGCCCGTAATGTCACTTTTACGCTGACTTCCATAACCAACAACTACAATCTCTTCTAATGTATTATTGGTATCTATTTCTAATTGAATATTAAAGGTTCCTTTATTCCCTATAACCAATTCTTTAGTTATGTATCCTAGATAAGAAAAAACTAGTATTTTTCCTGCCTCTGGAACAGTCAAAGAAAAAAGACCATCAAAATCTGTATATGACCCAATCTTTAGGTCTTTAATCAAAATACTTACTCCGGGCAAAGGCATCTTATTTTCATCTATAACAGTTCCAGTGATTGCTTTACTTTGAGCAAACAAAATCATTGGAAAAATTAATAATAAATGAATTAGTCGATTTTTTTTCATAAAGTTATCTTTAGTTATTTTTGTTTGTTAGTTTCAAAATTAGTAATGATTTTAAAAAAAAAAAGGGAATTATGTTTTTTTTGTAGGGTGAAATGGTTTAAATTTTTATTTAGCTACAAGAAGTATTTGTAAGCCTTTAATATTCTTTTTTAAGATTCTCCTTTTGTAACAATTGATACGCTATATACGCAAGAAGAATACTACTTTTGTGTAAAATAAAATCACATGTTAAAGAAAGGAACCAAACTTTTTAGTATTCTAAAAATGAGATGCCCTAAATGCAATAAAGGTCGTTTTTATGAAAGTCACCCTTACAA
>Ga0209830_10002860_pt1 | contig 13562 bp, 12 predicted proteins | sample ArcticOcean_MG_C_12_FD_187439 | JGI IMG/M metagenome (GOLD analysis project Ga0209830, IMG submission 187439) | Marine microbial communities from western Arctic Ocean - ArcticOcean_MG_CB8_130 (SPAdes) (version 2) | ecosystem: Environmental > Aquatic > Marine > Oceanic | place: Arctic Ocean...
TTGAAAGACCAGAGAGATCGCTAAGTTTAATACCTGATTGTTCGTTAAGATTGCTCTCATGAGAAATTCTATCTCCAGAGTTTGTGCTATCCTTATCTGTTCCATCTAAAATTAAATTGTCTTGCATAATAGCAGGAAGACTTTCTCGCATACCATCCTCTAGTTGGATCATCGGTTGATCAAAGAAAATTGAGCCAGGCAGAATACCAGAAGCAAGAGGGGCGCCATAACTAGTTTTTGGAACTTTAATCTCTGGTCTAACTTTAAGGGTAGTTACATGGGACAAAGATCGTTTTGCAATTGTGTTTTCACCAAGCGCTGTTTCTGCAAGCAATCTACCAGACCCAGCACCAGCATCTAGAAGTATTGAACCACTACCAGAACTCTGTGAATTTTCAGCAGCAATATCTAATCCACTTTCAAATTGTAGATTGTCACCATCAGTTTCCTCAAGAATTAAGTCACCCATTGCAACACCATTCTCTTGAATGATCGTGTCAAATATACTGCTTCCACCTGTAGTATCAAGAACTCCTTCTCGAACTGCTGTGGTCATCTGAAGTGTTTCACCAAACACAACACCAAACAAAGATGCAAGTTCTGGTGTGAATGTATCATCACCTGTGTAATCTATAACACCAGCAGCTGTTGTTCCCAAATTAACAGCAATTGAAGTAGCAAGAGAAACCTTACCAAATGGTAAGAAACCCGCTGGATGAACTGAAGCTTTGAGTTCGTTAATGTAGTCAGATAGAACTGCACCAACCTTGACTTCATACGAGAACTGTTGATAGAAATAGGAGTCCTGTATACGAATGATATCTTCATCAATACGACTGTCTGTGTTTAGATAACCACCGGGCTTAGTTATAGTTGTTCCAATTTGTGCTACACCCCTAGCAGTTCCTTGGCCAATAATTTCAGCGGAGGCGCCGGTAGAATCAGTAATAATATCCCCAACAACATTGAAGGCATCTTCCATAACAATTTCATCGCCAGCATCCGTTCCATCTGATTGCGTTCGATTTAGAATAACCTGATCTGTTCCTGTCTCATCTTCCATAATGATTTGAAAACCAGCATCAGCGGCAGAACCATCAGTGGCATCAATTAACATGTTCTGGCCAGAGTGTTCGTTTAGTATTTTATCGCCGTCAGAGTCAATGATGTTTCCGAACCCGTCTTCATCGCCTGGATATATGGCATTGTTATATAATATCGAGCCTTGTTCTAGAACAGTAACATCAAAATTATTAACAGGAGAATCTTCAATAACAAATGTATCTAATCCCTCACCTAACAACCTACCATTCGGAGTATTACTATGTTTAATTGATTGACCGTGATTAGATATTTCAGAAACATCTTGAACGATCTGCAAAAGTTTATCACCAGCGTCAAGATTACTATCCACACCGCCAGTGGTGTTAATGAGAATAACATTTCCCTGATCCTCATTAACAAGATAACTTGGAGAACCATCACCGTCCCGAACAGAATTTTCTAGTAGAATAGAATCAGTATTATTACCAAACACAATGCTTGTGTTTACTTGGTATTCGATCAAATCTCCATCTGTAAGTCCAGAACCATCTAACTCTAATTTGTCACCATCATTCTCAGTAGATTTTTCTAGCATGACATTATAGTTGCCAAGGTCTGTGCCACCTGATGTTTCTATTTCCAGTGAAATATTATCACCAAGATCATTTATACTAAAGTTGTATAGAAGTTCACCCTCCTCCTGTTCGCCAAAGATATTAGTACCAGCCGCTTCATCTTCAAGTTTCACATGATCTTCAAAACGTTCTTCAAATCTAAATGCCTTCTCACGATGACTATCCAATAAAAATTTACCAGATGTATCTGTTGGGTCAGCTGACCCTGCTTCTAATTCGATGCCCTCATCAAGTAGAGCATCCATGTCATCAATTTCCATACTAATTTGGTCAACGTTAACCTCAAGAGCTTCAGATACGATTTGACCAATCTCAAAACTTTCTATAGCGATACCTTGACCTTCTTCACTAAATCCGTCTAGTAGAAATCCTGAACCAAACTCATCATTTACTTTGTATATTGTATTGATAGGTCCATGATCAGGCCTGCCTGGTTCAACAAGATCAAAATCTTCTAAGGTAATTCCATCGTTTGTAGCTACACTCTGTTCAGCAGTCAATCTATTTGTAGGAACTGCATTAATCGTTAACTTATTAACAGAGGGATCAAACGAGACAACTGAACCTTGATGAGTTTGCAAGGTGTTTCCCGTACCAAACGTTCCAGTTACATCTTTAAGAATTAAATTTGTGTTGGCAGTAACATCAGGTGCGGTAGCGTATTTAAATCCAGCATCAGTCACTTCTATTTCTGAGACAGCACCAATGTCATTTGTAAGAGCAACCAACTCAACACTCGTACCATTTTCAGATGAAACTGTTAGAGATGGTAGTGCAGTATAACCGCCACCACTATTAACAACAAATATCCTATTGACTTCACTAGACTCATCTAGTGACAAAGTAGATTCTTCAAGAATTATACCATCGGTATCTGTTCCGTAAACATCTCTAGCTAGACTATCTGTTTCTGATATAATCAGATCACCCAATACTGATTCAGTATTACTAGCTGTTGTACTGTCCATGCCAGTTGCGACATTACCAGACTCTAACCGTAACGCAAATCCATCATCCAGAGTTAGGGTAGTTGCAATAAATAAATTATAAAGACTAGTGCTATAAGAAGACTTCGCTGTATTAATATTGTTTGATGGCATCCAAAAAACAACGCCGGGATGTTGATCAAAAACAAAGAAAGTTGCTTGTCCATTATCAGTATCTTTTGCTTTTGCTCTAGCTTCAGAAAGATACAGAGGATAATAATAAGTCTGTGCATCACTAAATCTTCTATCTGTGCCAAACACTGCATATGGTTCACCAGCGACTGTTGCAGCAGCTGTACCATTTAACAAAGTTCTATTTGTAATAAAAGATGTTTTCGTGGCACTCTCTTGTACAAAAACCTCTGGTGTTCCATCTATTGCATCTTCAGTTGATAATCTACCACCTGTAACAGACACAAAAGCTCTGGCAGCTGAAATCGAACTATCGCTAGAACTGTTTGTAAATTTAACTCCATCACCAATGTTATATCCAGAACCAGATGCATCAATATGAATATCGCTAATAGAGCCTGGTTTAATTTCACTGACCTTAGCACTTGCAATACCATTTCCTATTTCTGAGTCAAGAGTTACAGAATCACCAATACTATAAAGGATACCACCAAACTCACCAGCACTAACACTCAACACAATACTTTGAATGGTGAACTGCATAGTAAAGTCACCAGAAGTAGATACTCCCGAAATAGTTTCAGATGCAGTAAACCCTGTACCTTGTATTGAGTCTTTCCTTAAAATAAATTCAGTAACAGCATCAGTGCCTTGGTTGAATGACGATACACTTATAATTTGTGCAGTCGTTCCAGACGAAGCGCCAGTAACTTCTTGGCCAACCATCTCCGCAGGGATTGCACCTTGAGAATCAGAGGTGCATCTAATAGCTACGGGGTTAGACCAATTACCATCACTCATCCTTAACATATATTTTGCTGGGTAAGTAATTGTTGCCTCTTCACCTAAGAATATTCTGAAGAAAAGTTTATGACCTTCGGACGTTCCCTTTGCAGCATACAAGTCTCGAATTTGTTTGATAAGATTTCTTTTGGATACACCACTCGCAAGGGATGTTGGAATTGATTCCATAAAGGAATCTCTGAACGCACTAAGAAACTGATCAACAGTATTGTCAGGATCAGCATACTCTAACAACTGTTGAATATTTTGAACAGGGTTTGCACGGTACTTATTAAGAGTGGAAGTAGCGCCACTCGTTGCACCCGTAATAGTTTCTCCCTCAATAAATCGTTGGTTAGCGGTTATGAATAATTGTTCATCATTATCTACCAGTATCGTAGCAGTAGCCTTACTCGTTGCACCCGTAATAGTTTCACCGATTTCAAACTTACCTGTAGTACCACTACCACTTTCAAAAACAATTTTGCTCTCACTATTTGAACCAAATAGATCAGTGGAATCTAAAACTATAAAATTGGGTGAAAGAGTTTCTAATAGGACTTGATCAATAGTGCCATCAATATCTATCTGAGCAGATTCCAAAAACCTATAATACTGTCTAAGAAACTCAACAAATATTGGATGGTCAGCCTGAATATAATCAGGAACCTGTCCATCTATAAGAGGTGATACTTTTGTATTGAAGGCGCTATCAAAAGGGGCCATGGTTCTAGTAACTCGTTCCTGTTGCGTCTACTCCTGCCGAAGTAGCACTAAAGTTAGCAGCGCCACCTTCATCTCCTACAGCAACAGTATCGACTCCACCTGTGACCTTGGTGTTTACTGTGTCAATTTCTAAAATTTGATTTCTAAGTGCAACTATATCATTTGATCTAGGAAGAACAACAATACGAATACGATTAGAAGTTACACCATCAACATTTGAAATTGAAGTTATAATGATATTGTTAATCGCAACAGCCCCTGTCAAATAGTTAACTGTTCCTGCCGTTTCGTTGGTATAGTTTCTCGTAGCACCTGTCAAATAGTACAGTCTAAGATTTCCGTTTCCATCATCATCAAAGAATTGTTCATCTGTAGAGTTGGCTCCCGAAACATAAAATCCTGTGGATGTTAAGATACCACCCATAGCAGTATTATGCCCCGCATGAGGATTGTATAATGTATTATTATAATACAAGTTATAAGATTTTGATTCACCTTTTATTGGGGTGAAATATTTTGCCAGTCTAGGATTGACTGAACTACTGGTTATTGATTTATCAGTAGCGTCTATCAAACTCAATAATTTTGAGTGACGCAAGATCGCATCAAACTTAACTAACTCTGTAGTGTTATAATTAATAATGGTTGAAGTAACTTCAGTAACCAAAGTGTCTTTAGTTTTTACAGTGGCACTAGAGTCATATTTAAAATCACATGTCAATAAAACATACATAAAATCTGGATCAACAATTACTGGAGTGATCGATGCCACAGTAAACTTTCCAAGTTGACTTACTAGGCCAGTTTTTTCAGCCTCTGTCAAATTTGTGCCAAGATTATTTCTTACAGATATAAAGACCTTTCCATATTCTGCTGTAGCTACAACACCTAGACTAGAATCAAACGAACCGTTTTCTCCACCAAACACTTGAATTGCAGTAGCGTTAGGATATAGTTTCTGAACAAAAACTTTATAGTCGTTAGTTGTCACACACCGACCCTGTGATGCATAGTCTAGGGGTGCAGATAATTTTATAGACTGAACAGTTTCCGCATTAGCACCACCAGTAGCAGCCTCTAACGTTGTAGTTGTAACATTAGTAACTGTGTTGATTGCTCCAGAATTTGTAAATGCAAAAGCACCGTTAGCTTCATCAATATTTGTTACTACACATTTTAGTATGACAATATTACCGTCACTAAGTTTTTTACTTACAACGCCATCGCCGAAGTATACTTCAAATTGCCCGTCTGAAACTTCTTGTAAATAGTATACCGTACTATCTCCCGTCAGCTGAGTTATGTCTGTAGCTTTAGTATAAGTTATTGTGGTTGAATCAGATGAAGAGTTTTGAACTTGAACAGTCAACGTTGTAGTATCTGCCTTATCAGTATTCAACAAGAACTTTTGATTTATATCGGCAGAGTCAACTGTGTATCTAGTAGTAACATAACTCCCTTCGTAAATTGGAACATCACTGAAGGTTATTCCAACACCTGTTTGAGAAGAAGAGTAATCGGATACAGTTACGAACTGATAAGAAACATTATTAATGGTGGTTGTAAAAACTTGACCAGCATTCATTGTTGCTGTGGCTAAAGTTGCATCGTTGAGTGTAACATTAACTTTTGCTCTTGGAGCTCTAACAGATCGTGTTTCATATCCTAAAGTCTTTGCATGAGATACTACACTAGATCGCAACGCCGCACTGTCAATGAACATTTCATTTGCAAGCATGTTTGCATGAAATCCAAGGTAATGAGTATTATATGCTAACACATCTAATAGTGCGCTGATACCAGAACCTTCAAAGTCGTAGTCAAGAAATTGGTCTTGATTTCTTAGAAAGGTTTTGAGGTTAGTCTTGACCGTATCGAAATCCAAACCAGATATTTCTAATTTCTGATTATTTGCCATTATCGTAATACCTCCAACAGCACGTTTATAGCCGCTATATTATTTGGTTGAGTCCTGATTGAAAAAGTTACTTTCATATCATATGCATTACGATCTAGGTCTGGCGTAACATCTATAGCAATCACAACAGCTCTTGGTTCATAATTTGCAATAACATCTGTAGCTGCTTGTGATAATGCAATCGTAGTTAGAGGACTAACATTTTCAAATAACAAACCTCTGATTCCAGAACCAATCTCAGGATGAAATGGCTTTTCATAGAAATTAGTCAATATCAAATTTCTCACTGAACGTTTGATAGCAGTAACGTTAGTCAGGATATTAACATCTTTATCCCTAGACCTCTTGGTGAAAAATAAATCCAAGTCTTTATATTGTTTTACTGTCAGCGGAGAGTTATTTGTCCCCTCTGCATCTGTTAAAGCTGTCAGTTCTCTGAAGTCTCTTGTCTTTTCTACGGTTGCCATTATTACTCCAAGCCAGTTTGTATTATTTATAAGGAATTATTAAAGTTCATACAGCACATCTACTGGTATATAATCAATTCTTTCTGCATCTGCGACACGAACCTCAGATATAACTGCCTCAATATTTTCTTGCCAATAATTTAAAAAACGGTGGACCCGTGGATATTCGGGAACAATGTCACTGGTTTGCCAAACAAACTCTTGTAACACATTGGTATAGTCCGGCATCCAGTATAGTATGTCAACCGTAACTATGCTCTTCCTACGCAAAATCATGGGCCCGCAAAGGTGTTTGGTGAACCTGTTGCAACCACTGTGCAACCAGATACATCGTCACCTATCCTTCCACAACCTTTACCATTTATAAACACCGTTGTTGAACCTGTAGTAATCGGTGCTTGATGCGGTGGACAAATTGGAGCAGGCAACAAGTGTGGATGATTGTTGTCACCTTGTCTACTTATCCCCGTTCCATTAACAAAAACATTAGGAGATTTTTCCAATCTTGATGGGACAGAACAATGAACTACATCATCGTCTACCATATCTCCTCTACAAATCGCAGGCATATCATTCTCCTTAACTTGCGTTGTTTAGTCTTTCTCTTGCAATTAAAAGTTTTAACCTATATGGCCATAATGCTAACTCTCTGTGTTCCGCTGCAGTGTGTCCATCTCCATCTTTATGCGGTTCACCAACTAGATGATGGTGATGATTTTCAATATGTGAATCACTTGCAGTTTCAAGGACAAGATGATTTTCTAATCCAGTTGCAAAATTCTCAGGAACTAATTTATCTCTTCCATCTGGTGTTTCCATTATAATATTAGCACCTCCAGCGCCGCCTTCAAAGATTAAAGGTTCGCCAGCAACAACTGTTTTAAATTCACCAAACGTTAAATCTTCATATCTTACATCATCACCAGTTTCTAATAGAAGTCCACCAGTATCGGTTCCTGTTTCAAGTTCAACCTCAATAGTTGTTATACTTCCTTCTGTAATAAAACTATCCACCGCTGGGCCTGTTACTAGAGGTGCATTAATGTTAAATGTATCAGTAGACAGTCCTTTATTAATGCTACTTAAATAAAATTGTTTTTGTACACCACCGCCAGTACCAATTATTTTAAAACTAACAGCATTATCCTCAGTTGAAAAAAGACCTTGAAATACCCTCAGTACAGTTCCAGATGAATTCGTAATTATTATATCCTCTTCACCAGCAGTTGTACTAAGACTTTTTACGAATAAATGAACTGATAAGAATCCATTTTGATCTATAATTACAAAACTATCTCCAGTAAATGCTCCTGTTAGTTCTCCTCCTGTAGTTACTGGAAACGTCCCAGAATCCAATAATATCTCATTTGAATCTACCAGTGTACCTAAATCTGGTTTGAAGCTAATAACATGCTTCAAGGTAGTCAAATTAATCTCATCATAATCTGTATATACTACCGTTTCATTAGATGTAGTAATTATGGTAAACGCATGTGCCATATTATAATCCTATGGGTTCAAGTTAATATTCGGACCACCAGTAATTGTAATGTCACCACCAGAAGTATGCGTCCACGTTGATCCTGTAGTACCATTCCAACTTGTACCAATTGTGTAATTCCAAGCTGTTCCAGTTATTAAGTTAGTGGAAAGGCCTGTAGTCTTAGTATCTGTTCCCGTTATGCTGGTTGATCTAGCGTGTGACGTATCTGTTCCAAACGTTTCTGTTACATTACGGGTAACTGTGTGGTTGGATGATCCTGTGACAAGTAACGTGTGAAAGTGTTTATCAATTTCCGTACCGTAAGTCTGAATAACATTTTTCTCTACTGTCTCCTCTCTTTCACCATGTACAAGTGTCACATGGTGATGACTGTCTAGTGTTGTTCCGTATGTCTCATGAACATTACCTTTGACTGTCTCATACTTATCACCATCAACCTGTATATTCCAATCGCCCTTGATATAGGTTTTGCAGTTGGACTCGATAGTTAGGTTTACATCTCCTTTGATATTAACAAAGTCTGTGCCATGAATAACCTCATAGTTGTTGCCAACCACCCTGACATGTTTAGTTCCATCCGCATCAACTTCATAAAAGGTTCCTGCTGTGTGATACTCATGAATACGTTCTGAGCCTGGCGTGTCATCATACTCTTTGATATGACCGCTCTCTGATTCAAAGACATGATTGTATGGATACTTCGCTCCGTATCGTGGACGGCCGTTCTTATTAACATCGGTTGTACGAGGTTCATTCCACTTCTCATTTGTAAGAGTGGGGTCATCCTTATTCATTAGTGGATTAATTTTATCTTCGGTATAACTGGAGTCAGCGGATTGCGGCGCACCAGCAGCAGGAAGGGGATGAGATGACTGATCATTTATATCAGCATTCTCATTTATGAAAGATACACGGGGATCAGTATTTGGTCCAGTAGATTTACCGGCCATCGTGGAATATAAACCAGCGTTATCAAGAAACACATCATCTTTCTTAACTCGATTTCCGTAGATATCAATACCACTATTTCTTGGTATATCATCACCGTAACCAAATTCATCATCGCCTTGCGCTTGATCAGAATGAGGTAACAATACAAAAGCAGTATACGCTGCATCCTTAGCACCCAAAACGTTGTGGCCAGCACCTCTTGCTAATCGGTTTGTATCAGGTTCACCAAACGTATGACCAGATGATCTAGAGAAAACTCCATCCTCATCATTTTTACCATTAACAAATCCACCTAATGGATAAGGACCGTATGACTCCTTACCATAATCTGGTCTAACTTTTTTATCAACTGACCCTTTGATTATGCCACCAATGTCATCTTTTCTATCAGTTGGATTGAAGGTATTGTCAGTCTCATTACCATCCTCATCCGCATCAGTATATGGCATAGAGTAATCTTTGCCATCAGTAAGTAAATTTGATTGTGTTGAATTTTTGTGGCGAGGATCGTTGAACCCTTTAGTGTATGTACTTTCAACACCGCCTGGAGTTTCAGGAATGCCAGGAAGTGTTCCTATAATTACTGGTTGTTGGTTTTCACCAGCATCACGGAAGAATCCACAGACCCACCCACCTTCCACTAAGAAGGATGGGGTCTTTCCCATACCATGCATGGCTGGGTCTGTAGTTGGGTGCATGACATGAGCCCACGGCAAAGAACTAGTAGGAATTTTAGATAGGTCATCAGAATGGTATCCCAAACATCTAACTCTAACTCTTCCTAGTTCTAGGGGGTCATTTCTATCTTCAACTACGCCAATGAACCAGATAAATCCATCACGGCCCATATATTCATTAATATCTGGCATGAATACTCCTTATAACTAGAAGTATTTAGTCGGTTACATCAATGCAAATCAGGATCACGACCTAGACGTTTGCCCTCTGACGTAACCCACTCATAGCGTTCAATTGAACAACCTTTAGTGCCTGTATCTTCAAGGTTGGCAAGGGCATAGGAAGCCTCTTCTTCCGACAAGTTGGAAAAAAGAACCTCCACGTTGGTTTTAATAACACGGTATCTTAACATAGGATTTATTTAGAGGTTTAGAGCCTCTGAGTATTACCTCTGGACCCATAAACAGAACGCCATTGACCTAATCCACGGTCTTCTAGGGTTTTAATATGGGAAAATGGGTTCATTGTGAGGTTGCCAGCAACAACAATACGGTCTTCACCTATGTGTTTTGGGACAGAATGGTTGACCCAGCCTGGAAACATTACCATAAGACTTGTGTACGGATGAACCGATTCCCTACCTTTGGCAGGATGGATACACCTATCAAACATCAAAGGAGCAGACCCAGCTGGACAGTCAACATAGTAAACAAAACTCCAAAGGTGAGGCCAGTGGTTGTGCATGATGGTGTAATCACCCTCTCTGTAGATTGCTCCCCAGCAATCATACGGAATCATGTCGAGTTGGTGCGGATTATTCTCCGCAGCCAACTCCATTGCACGATTGCACACCCACTGAAATCCCTTGCTACTGTCTTGCATGAACCAATCTGTCATGGAAGCTTTCACATTGGTCTTCTTCTGTTGAGCGTCACCCAACTCTCGTATCTGTCGTTCAAGATTTTCATTCAACGTCATATCCTGATCTTCATGAACAGGTTTGTTTGCAACAAGTCCCAGATCAAGAGTGATAATAGGAAAATTCTCACAGAACTGTTTCGACAAGGGATGCTTGTCGAACATCGTAGTAGGTTTAAGTGTCTTCGCTAATGCTGCTAAGCTCATTCGACTTCTCCAACGCTCTCTTGAACACTTCTGTCTTGAAACTAATAACCTTCTCAAGTCGATCAATACGATTACGAACACTCTTGGTAATACCACGCATACCACCATTCTTATTTGAGAATGATTTACGAATATGCTCCAACTCAGCAGTAAGAACCTTTAAGGAAGTCTTATGCAATTTAATTTCTTTGGGTGGTGTGTTATATGGAATAGCCATTTCCTTATGTGTCTCTGGTGACACAACCACTCCAGGCAACTCATCTTCCATCACATAACCGTTTTTGATCATTTGCGATACTGCCTTCTCATCTTCTGGATACATTGATTTAGCTTTCATTTAAAACATCTCCCAATAGAACAAAGTCGTTGTAATCCCGACCTTCAATTTCGATATATACCGTTTCCATGTCCTTCTCCTTGACAGGGCGATAGCTCTTGGTCTTCTTAGACCAATACTTAGGAACCTCATCCCACTTAATCTCATCAAACTTGTCAGAGTCGATAGTCAGAACTTCACCAGACCTAACATCTCCATACTCATCTTTAAAATTTACTGTTGTACCAATCATTTGGGCAATTTCTCCTCTGGATAGTGCCACCACCCTGTAGTCATATATTTCGTTGCACTGTGTACAGGATTTCCACGGTGCTGAAACGTCCATCCGGCAGGGAACATACATCCAAGTCCCTTTCGAGGCCGAACCCTCATCTTCTCATACAAGAACTCTGTCTCGCCTTCGTCTAATTCTATATCATTCAGATAGAACGTCCAGACTAGGCATCGTGACATGTTCTCCCAATTACAAACCTCTGAATGCCAGTTATGAAACCCGCCACCAAACGGTGGAGTAGACTGAACCTTAACATCAGGTGATATAAGTTTCTTGGTTCCACGATACGCAAACGGAAACTCCGTAAGATATCTGTGCATCATGTCATACTTGACCTTCTGCACTCTGGTATAGAGGTCACTGTTCCCATCGAAGGTCAACCATTTCTGTTTATCCTTGCGAGTGAGTCGGTTCGCCTCTTCTATTCGCACATCCTCTGCTTGATCAAACCATGCAATCAACGTATCACACAGATCATCCGGCATTGCTTCCATATATGATCTTATAAAGTTACTCATAAGCTTTCGTTAGTTCCTTTCTAGGAAGAAGCACGGCGCTTGTAAATACTTCTTGATTGGTTTTTCTAAACATAGTAATACTGCCCTGTCTTAACTTGTGGGGTTCTACTAAATCCATACGATAAGAATAGTCTGTGATCGAACTAAGGATATTGTTGTTCTTGTTAGGTTCTCCACGGAAATAAGTGAAGTGAAATAGTGCATACTCTCTCACCGTCTTCCAATACTTGTCCACAAAAAACTCATATTCATCTGGGCCGCCGCAATCAAACCATACCAGATCATAAGGTCCACTAGAAAACACATCATTCATAACAGATGTATCAGTAAAATCCCCTTCAATGAACTCAACAAAAGGTTCTTCCTTCAACATATTCCTACGATCTTCTGCTTGTTTCTCGTTATTTTCTAGACTTTGATCATCGACCACAACAAACTTAGGATTGTATGGCTTGTTAAGATACTCCTTATCACAGTTAGAGTCCCAAAGAAGACCAGAAGAATTAGACTTGAGTGCATCCAAGAGAAATGGTGTGGTGTAACCCATACCAATCTCAAGTATCTTTTGAGGACGAGTCATCTGTGCTAAACTCCTCAAAAACGGACCCGCATTTTCTGTGCCATATCCCGGCACATGCCACTCAGCATGCTCCATTAAATAATCTCTGACCTAAAAGTTTCATAGGGTTCGCCGGGCATGGTCTTACTGGAACCAGGCCACCTTTCTTCCTTGGTAGTTTTGTTAATCTGTCGTACTGCATCAGATGTTTCTTCCCAGTACTCAGTTGTCACTCGTTTCAATAACTTCTTCGTCATTAGTCTGCTCCTTCACTCCATATTTAAACTCTGTTTCCGCTACAATATCCAACTGATGCATAATATCTTCAGTAAAATACTTCTCTGGATTGTTATTGATCGTCTTACCAAACGTCTTACTGCCATCTGGCAACTCAATACGAGTGGACATGCTCTTGAAAATCTCATATTTCAATGCAAGATCAAGCAATCCATAGTATCTGTCAAGACCCTTATCATAGGTTAGACGCACATCGACCATCTTGTTCTCTTTGGTTAACCGACTCTTGTGGTTCTTACAGTGAACAATGTTACCGATAACCTCTGTACCATCTTTCTCTTTCTTCTTGCTCAGATAAATAATAGAGGATGCGGCGTATTTAAGTCCAGAACCACCACCCATTTCCTTCGTGGGAAACATACTGCCCACCACATCGTAGGTATGGTTCGTAACTACCATTGGAACCTTCGCCCGGCCAAGTTTGAGGGTCAGAACTCGAAACGCCGCTTTTAACAGCTGCGCTCGTGTCATATCCCGTGTCTCTTTACCAGCCTCTGTATCCTCAACTTCCTTGGTGGTAGATAACATACCAAGTGAGTCGAGACAAAGCATCATCGGTTGTTTGGTAGATGCATCCTGTGCAAGATAATCGTCCAGAACTCGAATCGCCTGTGTGCGGAACTCCTGT
>Ga0209830_10002861_pt1 | contig 13553 bp, 15 predicted proteins | sample ArcticOcean_MG_C_12_FD_187439 | JGI IMG/M metagenome (GOLD analysis project Ga0209830, IMG submission 187439) | Marine microbial communities from western Arctic Ocean - ArcticOcean_MG_CB8_130 (SPAdes) (version 2) | ecosystem: Environmental > Aquatic > Marine > Oceanic | place: Arctic Ocean...
ATTCCACTTCCCGCTACCATAACTAATAATAAACAAAAAAAGAAATTTAAAAGTTTGAATTTTTTAGCATATAAAAAATATTAAAAAACGTGATATTTTTTTTACAAGCTAGACCAGGCTCAACTTTTGTAAAAAATTTCTTATCTAAGTATTTGGGTTTTAATGAAAAAAATATCTATCCAGAAGAATATTTCATCCAAAAATCTAAATATTTCATATTTTCTACAGATTGAGAAATTTCAAATAATTCTAATTTATTATTACTTTTCCCTAAAAATTCATCAGATACACTTCTTATTTGATTGGCATAAACAGATAAATCAGAATTAACAAAAATTTTATAAGATCTTAACTTTGTAACAACTTCTAAAAAAGTTTTTTTTTCTGGAAGCCAAGGCTGATTAATTAGTAAACGTCCTTTTGAGCCATAAACAATTGTAATATTATTCAAATTTTTCTCTAAACTAACTTCAATTCTGCAATTAATTTTATCTTTAATAAGAATATTTGCAGTAGCAACAGTATCAATATTATTTTTATTAATTTTTTTAGTGATGCTCTTAAAATCTAAATTATTTTTGTTATCATTAAATAGAGAAATAAAACTGAGTGGATAGCACCCAAGATCTAAAATAGATCCACCACCTAATTTTTTAGTAAATAGCCTTGAGTAATTTGAACTAATTCTTTTAATCTTAAAACCATACGAAGATTCTATAGACTCTACTTCACCAATTTCATTATTATTAATTAAATCAAAAATTTTTTTAGTTATTGGGTGAGAAAGATATGCTATTGCCTCAAAAAATTTCACATTATTATTAATAATAATTTTTTTTAAATAATTAGCTTCGACTAAATCTAAACAAAATGGTTTTTCGCAAAGAATATTTTTTTTATTTAGTGCACATAACTTGATTAATTCAAAATGAGTATTATTTAATGTTGATATATAAACTGCATCAATTTCAGGGCATTTAATAATTTTACTATATTCTTCAAATCTAAATTTTGAATCGATTTCAAATTTATCACCAAATGAATGAAGATTTCTATTTCTAGTACTTGAAATTGCTATAAGTTTTGCATTATTGGTTTCTTTAATTGCATTAGCAAAATGACCAGCCATTTTTCCCAAGCCTACTATTCCCCATCTAATCATAAATTATAAATCAAACCATTCTTTATATAAGTTCTTATTTTTAACTAAATATTCGGGTAATAGCTTTTCATCAATATTAACAAGTAGATGGCTATAATCATATTTATTCCTGTCAGTTTTATCAGCAGCATGATTAAAATAAACTCTTTTATCTTTTATTAACTTTGACATCTTGGCAGTATTAATATTGCTTACTTCAAACTCATTATGTTCACCAAAATTAAGTAGTTTCATGACTATATCTTCTGGAGATTTAATATTAGTAAAGTGCCAGCCACCATTTTCTACAATCTTTATATTTGTATATTTATTTTTTGAAAAATAAGTATCCAGTCTCCATGGCTTATATTTTTTGTTTTTAATATTTCTAAGCCAATTAAATGTTGATAAGTTTTTCTTCAAACAAGCTTTTGATCCATGCCAGGTCATAGAGTCGTGATGTAAATTAAACTTATAATAAAAAAGAAGTTGTTTGAAAATTAAAATTTCATTTAAAGGTAAATCTTCAAGATTAGTTAAATTAGGAATTTCATCACAATCACTTAAAATAATTAAGTCATCGTTATTAGCTTCCTCAATTCCATCCTTTAAAACATCGTATTGTTGTCTAATTCTTTTTAAACTATTAATTCTTTTCGTACCTTGAGCTTGATTGTATTCAAGATTACTTAAATCAATAAGATCTTCAGGCTCTTTATCTACCACGATATAATGAATTTTATCCTTAAATTTTGAATATCTATTTATATTAAAATGTAATTTTTTAGGTTGACCGCTGTGAGTATATTTAGATTCAGCAACTACAAATTTATCTACATATTTGTCTAAAATTTCAAGCCTAAGACCATACATTAAATCTTCATTAAAATAATTTGTACAATCGTAAATTTTCATATGATTCTATTCACTTATTATTATTTTATTTTTTTTAGATTTGGCAATTTTATCATTAGAAATAATTATTATCTAAAATATTTTTAATTTTTTTACATATTTTAAAAACTTCTGCGTTCGAAATTTCCGGATAAAGGGGCAAACAAAAAATTCCTTTAGATTTGATTACTGAATTTTGTAAATGATTTTTTTTATCAACAAGCCCCTTATAAGCTTTCATTAAATGAATTGGAAATGGGTATATAACACGAGTTTGAATACCTTTTTGTTTAAGTAATTCAATTATTTGAGAGGCACACTTATGATAAACTGTAAAAAGATGGTAAACATGTTTTCTTTCCTTATATTGAATAGGTAGTTGTAGGCTTGTTGATTTTAATTCTTTTAAGTAAATCTTAGCAATTTGTCGTCTACGGTTAATAAAATTGTTAGTTTTTTTTAGTTTAAAGTTTAGTATTGAAGATTGAATTTCATCAAGCCTAGAATTAATACCATCTTCATTTGCGTAATATTTATTTTTAAATTCATTTTTATTGTCTACTGTTTCAATACCGTAGAACCTAATTCTTTTAATTTTTTTATAAAATTCATAATTTTGTGTAAAAATGAAACCACCATCTCCGTAAGCACCTAAAATTTTTGTTGGATAAAAAGAAAAGCATCCGAATGTTCCAAATGTTCCTACAAATTTATCGTTGTATTTCGCACCTTGTGCTTGAGCACAGTCTTCAATGATATGAATATTATGCTTATTTGATAGTGCTACTATTTTTTTCATATCTGCAGATTGGCCATATAAGTGAACAGGGATTATGGCTTTAGTCCTTCGTGTAATTTTTTTCTCAATCTCACTAATATTAATTAAATAATCGTCAGTATTAATATCAACCAACACAGGTGTGCCACCAGAACTTTTTATTGCTGAAATAGTTGGTATTGCAGTATTGGCTGCTGTTATAACTTCATCACCCTTTTTAATACCTATTGCTTTTAAAGATATTAGAAGTGCATCAGTACCACTGCGAACGGCAATACCATATCTTGAATTATATTTAGCAACAAAATTTTTTTCAAATATGTTTAAATTTTTTCCAAAAAAAATTGAACCAGATTTTATTGATTTATCAATTAACTTTAATATATCTTTTCTATTTTTTTTGTATTCTCTTTCGTAGGTCCAAAATTTATGCATTCACAATTTTTTTCATTTTATTTATATTCATAGAAACATTAAAATTTAAATTATTTTTTTTTACTTTTTTAAGAATAACACCCTTAATATTCGAGTTATATTTTTTAGCAAAATTATAGACACTTTGGGTTTTGCCACCAATATTTATTATACCAGTATGTCTATAAAAAAGGGGTAATAATTTTGCTACCTCATCATGAAAAATAAAGTTTGTTTTCATATTAGTAAAAGCTTCTTTGTGAATAAAAGGCTTTTCAGTCATACAAATTCTCAATATAAGTGATTTTTTATACATTTGAACAGCGCACTCACCCCCAAGTTTTGACCAGGCATAATTGTTTATTGGTTTTAGATTTGATTTTTCAGAATAGTTACCCTTAGACCCTGGATACACATAGCTTGTAGAAAAATAAATTAATTTGATTTTATATTTTTCACAAATTTTCACTAAGTTACAAGTACCAATGATATTTATTGTGATACTCTTTGAGATATTTTTATTATGAATATCCATTGGTCTTGATAGAGCAGCACAATGAATTATTAAATCAACTTTATTTTTTTTAAAATAATGTTCAACAGATTTAATATCTGTAATATTAAGCTCTTTACTTGTTGGATAATTGTATTCCTTACTAGCATGAGTTTTTTTGAAAACTTTACCAAATCTACCGTTAGAACCTGTAAACAATATTCTTTTATAACTCAACATGTGCAATCCATTTACCTTTTTGTGAAAATTCTTTTTCTTTATCAAAAATTTCTTTTTTATGATTCCAAGCAAATAGGAAGGCAATGTCAGGATAATCTTTATAAAAATAATCCATTGACTTTATAGGAATATGTTTTCCTGGTGAAAATTTTCCTATTTTTTCTGGCGTGGTGTCACAAATAAAATCAATAATCTCTGTTCCAATACCACAATAGTTCAGTATTGTGGTACTTTTCGATGTTGCCGCATAACCACAAATTTTCTTATTATCCTCTTTAAGTGCTAACAATTTGTTAACCAGATTTCTTTTTGAATTTTCACAATTTTTTTTAAATCTAAAACAAGAATTGCTATTATCTAAATTTTTTTTACTTTCTTCACTTAAAAATAAACTTACATTTTTTTTAACTTCATAAGTGTTTTTTCTAGCACAAACATACCTTAATGAGCCACCGTGTGTTTCTTGTTTTACAACATCAATTAACTCCATATCAAATAGCTTACAAATTTTTTGGACCGAAGAAGCAGAAAACATAAATATGTGTTCATCATAAATTTGATCATAGGATATTTTTTCAAACATTGAACCCAAATAAGGCTCCTCAAATATAAAAAGTCCTTTTTGATTTAAACATTTATTGACTGATTTAAATAAGTTTTCTAAGTCAGGAATATGACAAATCACATTAGCAGCACAAATTATGTCTGTTTGTTCTTTAAATTTTTTTTCTTCTTCAACAGAGTCTAAGTTAAAGAATGAATTCTTAGAATTAATACCTTGTTTTATTGCTTCATTTGAAACATTTAGTGACGGTTCAAATCCAATAGATTCAATATTAGTGTTATTAAAATTTTTTAAAAAAGTACCATCATTAGAACCTATCTCAATTATCTTTTTTAGATTACTTCCATAGTTCTGATTAATCCATTGTGAATAATTTTTAAAGTGAGAGATCATATGCTTTGAACTGCTTGTAAAGAAAGGGTAATTTCTATTAAACATGACCTCAGGTTTTGGGTGATCAATTAATTGTAAAAGAGAAAGTTTTTCATTAAAACCAATTTCCATTTCAAAAAAAAATTCTTTATCAAAATTTTTTTTTTCAATAAATCCATTTGCGATAGGCATTTTACCAAAAGACATTATTGAAACTAAATCTTCTGCTGTAATTTTACATTTATTCATTTTAAGTAAGAAAATAAATTTAGAGTATTGTCTATATCTTTTTGAAGGTTAGCATTCAATTTTAACCCATAACTTCTAATTTTTTTATCATCTACATGATATGATAATTGATTCATAATTCGAGAGTTAACAAATTTAACTTTTATAAACTTTTTTCTTTTTTTTATTTTTGATAAAATTTGATTTACTGTAAAATTTCCAGATACAGCATTAAAAATATCATTCTTAAAAAAATTTTTATCAATACAAAATTTAAAAACTTTAAAAGCATCTCGTACTGAGAGATAGGGCCTATATTGATGTAGTGCAGTTTTATACACTTCAATTTTTTGGCTTAGTGCAGCATTAAAACAAAATTTATTAACAGCTGTATGAAATCTGATTCCCCTTGAAACACCTGCGATAGTTCCAAGTCTAAAGGTGACATATTTTAAATTTTTACCCTCTTTTTTAAGCATATTTTCTTCAATTAGCTTTATTTTTGCATATGGTGATTGTGGTTTTAAATATTTTTTTTCACAATTTTCATCAACAATTTCTGCCTGTTTTCCATAAACACTAGTAGACGATAAATGTATTAATTTAACATTGTTTTTCTTGCAATATTTAATTGTAGTTTTCAAGCAATTGATATTATTTTTGTACATTTCTTTTTCATTGCCAAAACTTTTTTCTGCATTAGTCATTGAGGCACAATGAATAAGATAATCTACTTTCTTAAACTCATTAAGGGCTTTAATATCATTTAAATCTTTTACATGAAATTTAATGTTACTTTTTTTTTTTAAATTAAAAATAGAGCAGTATCTATTTGATTCCAAATTATCTATTAAAATTGTACTTTTAATTTTTTTAATTTTGTGTACATTTTCTGCAACATATGAACCTATGTGACCACAAGCTCCTGTAATAATAATTCTCATATAATTATTTTTTGTATTTTAAAAAATCTTTGTATCTGTTTATATAGTCTGAGTATTCATATTCCATATCACAAAAAACCATAATCACACTATTATTTGTTAAGAATTTAATTTTACACCAAGTTATTGGTTTTAATAAATAGCCATTCTTATTTTTTGGATCTAATATGGTTTTGGTTTTTTCTCTATCATGTTCACACTCAAGTTCTATTTTACCTGTTACAGGTATGATATATTGAGAGCATTTAAAATGAGCATGCTTAGCTCTAATAAAACCTTTTTTCCCACAAATTACAAAAACTCTTTTAGCTTTAAATGGCACATCCTCTTTAAATGAAAATGGTAATAGAGTTCCACTTTCTTTTTTATATGTTTTAATCTTTTTTTTAATCATCTTTAAAATCTTTAAATGTAGGATTTAATTTATCTTTTTTAGAAATTATTGGTTTTTTTATAGGCCATTTTATTTTTAAATCTTTATCATTCCATAAGATACCACCCTCGCTTTTTTGATCTCTATAATTTGTACAGCTATAAACGACAATATTTTCATTGTCCAAAGAGACAAACCCGTGTGCAAATCCACCTGGTATAAACACAGAAGTTTCATTTTTGTCACTTAAAATAATTTTATAGTGCTTGCCGTATGTTTTTGATTTTTTTCTTAAATCGACTGCAACATCTAAAATTTTACCTTTTACAACACTTATGAATTTTCCTTGAGGTTTTTTGCTTTGATAATGCAGCCCTCTGATTACATTTTTTTTAGAAAAAGAAACAATATTAAACACAAATTTTTGTTTAACATTTATTTCTCTTAGTAATTCTCTAAAATAACCTCTGTCGTCGTAATATTGTTTAGATTTTATTATTAATAAGTCTTTAAAGGGAGTTTTTAATATTTTCATAATTTTTAATATATTTAATTTAAATATTAAATACGTTATCTATTTATTTATGAAAAATTATAAATGGAATCAATATAATAATAATAAAAAACTGATTAAAAATTTAATTGATTTTAATAAAAAAAAAGAGGTTAACGCTATTGAAAAGGGATTATATAATCAAATTAGAGATATTTTTTGTCTTTCACTAATTTTATCACTAAAAGTTAGTAAAAAAAATAAGATCAAAGTTCTTGATTTCGGTAGTAATTTTTTAGCTTATTCCAATATTGTAAATAAAATAGATTGTAAAAAATTTTCGTTTCATATTTATGATCCATTTTATAATAAGGAAAAATTCTCAATACCTTTTAATATATCTTTCTTTAAGGATCCTATTTTGCTTAAAAAAAATAGTTGGGACATGGTCAATTTTGGTTCATCAATTCAGTATTTGCAAAATCTAGATATAATAAAAAATATTAATTTTACTAAAACAAAAGTTGTATCCATAACACACACACCAATTAATTTAAGAAAATCTTATTCAGAAACACAAACCAATCATAAAAACTTAAAACAAAATATTTACTCATTAAGTGAAATAAAAAAAATTTTTTTAAAAAAAAAATTTAAATTAATGTTTAAGTCAAGAAACAATAAAAATCTATCTGGAACTCAAAATAAAAAAGATACACATTTACTAAATTTAGTATTTTCAAAATGATTAAAAATTTTTCAAATTTAACAGTTATTTTAGTTTCATTTAAATCTGATGAACAAATTACAAGATTAGTATCTAAACTTGATAAAAGAATAAAAATTATTATTATTGAAAACTCTTTAGATAAAATTTTTAAAAAATTTATAGAAGAAAAATATAAGAATATAAAAGTTTTTATTCCTAGGGAAAATAAAGGGTGGGGTTCAGCAATTAATTATGCAATTAAGAAAACTAAATCTAAGTATATTATGACCTTGGATTGTGATGTTTCAATTACAAATGACAATATTTCAAATCTCTTAGCAAAAGGGAAAAAACTAAATTCATTTGGTGTTTTGATGCCAAAAATATACAAACATAAATACGATGATTTAATCATTGGTTATGATGAAAAAAATAAATTGTCTATTTTAAGTTTTAATACTGGATGTGTAATGTTATTTGAGAAAAAAACTTTTATAAAAATGGGTTCTTTTGATGAAAATTATTTCTTATACTTTGAAGAAACAGATTTTTTTACTAGATGCATTAAAAATAATAAAAAGATTTATTTATATGAGAAATTTTCTGTTAAACACGATGGGAGTCGTTCTATAAATTTAAGATATAAAGATGAATATTTTATTTTCAGAAATTGGCACTACTGTTGGTCTAAATTTTATTATTACAAAAAACATAAAAATTATTTTATTGCCTTAAGTAAAACATTTCCTAACTTCAAAAAATCAGTATTTGGAATGATAAAAAATTTAATTTTAAGAAAATCCTTACAGTTTAAGTTAAATAATGCTGAGTTTATGGGTTTAACCAGATCTTATCTTACTATGAAGTCAACTCGTAGAATGAATATTGATACAGATTAATGTGCTATTTTCTTTAGATATATAGAATAATCACAATTGCCATAGAATTTAATTGCATTAGCAATTTGTTTTTTTCCAATCCATTTTTTCATAAATGCAATTTCTTCAAGACAAGCTATTTTAAGCCCCTGTCTATTTTCAATAGCCGCAACAAAAGCACTTGTTTTATAGAAATCTTCAATTGAGCCCGTATCTAACCAAGCACCACCTCTACCAATCAATTCTGCCGATAATTCATTTTTATTTTTGTAAAGGTTTAAAAGGTCTACTATTTCAATTTCACCTCTTTTTGAAGGATGGAGTTTTTTTGCAAATTGAATTACCTTGTTATCAAAGAAATACAATCCTGTAATTGCAAGGTCTGAGAAAAATTTTTTTGGTTTTTCTTTTATAGAAAGAATCTTGTTATTTTTATTAATTTTAGCAACACCATACAATTCTGGTTTAGCAACCTTATGCAGTAATATTTTAGCTCCTTTATTTAACTTGGAACAATCCTGTAGTTTTTTTGTTAAATTTTGACCATAAAAAAAATTATCTCCCAATATTAGAGCTACACAATCTTTGCCAATAAATTTTTGACCTATTATAAATGCTTCAGGCAATCCTCTAGGACTTTCTTGTTCTGCATAAGTAATTTTAATTCCTAAATTTTTTCCGTTAGGGATGATTTTTTTATACTGCTCTAGTTCACCCTTATTAACAATAATTAATACATCCTTAATATTAGCAAGCATTAAAATAGACAAAGGATAAAAAATTAATGGCTTATCATAGATTGGTAACAACTGTTTATTTACCGCTTTAGTGAGTGGACTCATTCTTGTACCTTTTCCACCAGCTAAAATAATTCCTTTTTTAATCATTTTATTTTTCCAATTCTTTTAACGATATCTATTTTAGATATAGATTTATAATATTTGTCATTTCTTAGATACCATAAAAAAGTTTTTTCTAATCCTTTTTTAAAATTCACTTTAGTTTTCCAGTTTAATTTAACCAATATCTTCTTGCTATCAAGAGCATATCTTACGTCATGACCAGGTCTATCTTTTACAAATTTAATTTTAACATTTTTTCCAATTTTGATTTTTTCTTTAGCAACCTTTATTAAAGATCTGCAAATTTCTAAATTATCTAAATTTTTATTAGAACCAATATTATAAAATTCACCAATTTTACCCTTTTGAAATACTTTTAGTAACGCTTCACAGTGATCTTCTACATAGATCCATTCTCTGGAATTTTTCCCATTTCCATAAATGGGTAAGTTTTTATTATTAAGGATGTTGTATATTAATTTTGGAATAAGTTTTTCTGGATGTTGCTTTGGGCCATAATTATTTGAACAATTAGTTACAATTGCTGGAATTTTATAAGTTCTAACGTAAGAAGAAACTAAATGATCAGAAGAAGCTTTACTTGCTGCATATGGCGAACTAGGTTTATATGGAAATTCCTCATGTGATCTTCCTTTTAAAATATCTCCGTAGACTTCATCCGTTGAAATATGAACTAATCTGGTTTTTTTATTTTTTTTTGAATATCTTTTAAAAATTTCAAGCAGATTAAAAACACCCAAAATATTACTTTTAATAAAAGCCGTTGGGCCATCTATTGATCTATCAACATGAGTTTCTGCAGCTAAATTAAAAATACAAATTGGTCTATATTTAAAAATAATTTCACTAAGTTTAGATTTATTATTAAGGTCACATTTAATAAATTTGTAGCTTGAGCTTTTAAGAAATTTTTGAGTATTATAGAAATTGGACGAATAAGTAACTTTGTCAATATTTATCACACTATAATTTTTCTTTAATAGCAATTCTATTAAATTACTACCAATAAAGCCAAGACCACCTGTTACAAGAATTTTTTTCATAATTTTATTTTTTACATTAGTAAAAACTATTAGTATAGTTCAAAGTTTAAAGATTATTAATCACACTGTATGTCAATATCTAGGCAAAATTTATCAATAGTTATTGTCACTTTTAAAAGTGATGAAGTTATTCATGAATGTATAAAATCAATTGATAAAGACATAAAAATTATAATAATTGAAAATTCTAACAATACTCAATTTAAAGATAAATTAGAAACAATGTATAATAATGTATCTTGCTACCTTTCATATGATAATTTAGGAATGGGCAGAGGTAACAATTTTGGCATTAAAAAAACAAAAACAGATTTTGTTTTAATTCTTAATCCAGATGTAATACTTGAAAGCACAACAATCAATGAACTCATTATAGCATCTGAAAAAATTTCAGATTTTGCTATTATGGCACCAATTTCTTCAAACATTAATTACCCTAATTATAAATTGGAAAGCAATCAAAAATTTATAATTAAAAATGAATACCCTTTTAAAGTTAAAAGCATTGATGGTTTTGCGATGCTCTTTAATAAAAAAAAATTAGATAAAATTATCTACGAAGATTATTTTGATGAAAATTTTTTTATGTATTTGGAAAATGACGATTTATGTAAAAGAATAGTTGATGCTAAAGAATATATTTATGTAGCACCAAATTCTAAAATAAAACACTTAGGAGGAAAGGCAGTTAACAATAAATATAAAAATGAAGTGGAGTTTGCCAGAAATTGGCATTGGATTTGGTCTAAATTTTATTTTAATAAAAAACATTATGGTTACTTCGTAGCTTTCCTTGAAGGGTTTCCAAAATTATTTACAAGTTTAATTAGATATATTTTTTATTCTTTGGTCCACAATAAGGTTAAAAAAAAAATTTACTTAAATAGAATATCTGGCTTCATAAATGCTGCAATAAACAAGAGATCTTGGTATAGGTCACAATTTTAAAATTTTAGTGCCCAGGAAAGTCCATTAAGTTTTCTACATGATAACCTTTTTTAATTAAATTATCAGATCCACCTAAATCAAAAAGATTGATAGCAAATACAAAAGCAGCAATATTTCCACCTGATATTTCAACAAGCTTAGCGGCAGCTTCTGCCGTACCACCTGTTGCAATTAAATCATCTATAATTAAAACTGAGTCATTCTTATTAATTGAGTCTTTATGAACTTCTATTGTCGCCGTCCCATACTCTAATTCAAAATCTACGGAGTATGTATCAGCAGGTAATTTATTTTTTTTTCTTAACATTATAAAAGGTTTTTTAAGTAAATAAGAAACGGCAGATGCAAAAACAAATCCCCTAGATTCTATGGCTGCAATTTTATCTACCTTAAATTTTTTAGATCTTTCAACTATTTGATCTATAGATTCTGCAAAAGCTTTTTCATCTTTAATTAAAGTGGTAATATCTCTAAATAAAATTCCTTTTTTTGGATAATCTGGAATTGATCTTATAAAGTTTTTTAAATTCATTTTTAATTGCAATTAATATATAAGCTTTAGAGAATTTTTTTTATATGGCAAATAATAAATTAGCAATAATAGGTGGTAGCGGTCTTTATGATATAGAAGAATTTAAAGATAGAGAATTCATCAATGTAGACACTCCATGGGGGAAACCTTCAGATGATATTTTAAAAACTAAATACAATAATAAAGAGATTTATTTTCTACCAAGACATGGGAGGGGTCACTCCATATCTCCTTCTAAAATTAATTTTAGAGCAAATATAGATGCTTTAAAACAACTTGGAGTAACTGACATAGTTTCAGTTTCAGCTGTCGGATCCTTAAAAGAAGATTTATCACCAGGAAAATTTGTTATTATTGATCAATTTATAGACAGAACATTTGCAAGAAATAAAACATTTTTTGATGATGAAATAGTAGCCCACGTTTCGATGGCTTATCCAACTTCAAATGGACTCATGAACTCATGTGAAGAAGCGATCAAAAAAGAAAAAATAGAATATCAAAGAGGTGGAATTTATATTGTTATGGAAGGACCTCAATTTTCAACATTAGCCGAGTCAAATTTATACAGATCATGGAATGCCGATGTAATTGGCATGACCAATATGCCAGAAGCAAAACTAGCGAGAGAAGCTGAGATTAGATACGCATCTGTGTCAATGATTACGGACTTTGATTGTTGGCACCCAGATCATGAAAGTGTTGATGTTCAGCAGGTAATTAAGGTTTTGTTAGGCAACGCTGAAAAAGCTAAAGCTATGATTAAAAATTTAATTAATAATTTTGAAGATTATATTGATTCAAAAGACCCAACAAATAATTGTTTAGATGTGGCAATTATTACCGCACCAGAAAAAAGAACTCAAAAAACAATAGATAAACTTAAGACAGTTGCTGGCAGAGTTTTATCTAAATGAAAATAGAAAGCAAAGAATACAGAACAATTTGGTTTGATCAAAATTCTCAAACTGTAAAAATAATTGACCAAACAAAACTTCCACATGAGTTTGTGATTAAAGATATCAAAACAGTTAAAGATGCAATAAATGCTATCAAAATAATGGAAGTAAGGGGGGCCCCACTAATTGGTGGAACAGCCGCTTACGGAATAGCTTTAGCAGTTAAAGAAAATAGTGATCCTGATTTTATTAAAAAAAACTCAGAGAGTTTAATTCAATCAAGACCTACAGCGATTAATTTAAAATGGGCAGTAGACCGTATGATGAAAAAAATATTAGGTATTAATAATGATAAAATTTTAGATATAGCTTTAAAAGAAGCTAAAGAAATTTGTGATGAAGATGAAAAATTTTGTGAAAATATTGGATTAAATGGATTAAAAATAATTGAAGAAATTTATAAAAATAAGAAAAGTACAGTTAATATTTTGACTCATTGTAATGCTGGTTGGTTAGCAACTATTAATTGGGGAACAGCAACATCTCCAATTTATCACGCTCATAAAAAAGGTATCCCATTACATGTGTGGGTTGACGAAACCAGACCAAGAAACCAAGGTGCAAACCTAACCTCTTATGAATTAAATGAAGAGAAAATTCCAAATACAATTATTGCAGATAACACAGGTGGAATTTTGATGCAAAGAGGTGAAGTTGATATATGTATTGTTGGAACTGATAGAACT
>Ga0209830_10002864_pt1 | contig 13543 bp, 12 predicted proteins | sample ArcticOcean_MG_C_12_FD_187439 | JGI IMG/M metagenome (GOLD analysis project Ga0209830, IMG submission 187439) | Marine microbial communities from western Arctic Ocean - ArcticOcean_MG_CB8_130 (SPAdes) (version 2) | ecosystem: Environmental > Aquatic > Marine > Oceanic | place: Arctic Ocean...
GTCGTATTAGTTATGGAGAGAAAACAAAAAATGAAGAGTACGAGAGAGAATATATACACATGTATATGAAAACAAATGCCTCGGTGCGTACTGTCAGGTAACTAAATCGCGTGTCGCCATCGTGTTCTTCTCGGATTGGCTGGGTGCGTGTTTGCTCGTCATCGGCAAAGTACATACGTACATAAAAAAAATCGCGCGCGGAAGGTAGAAAATACAACATCGAACAATACGTACCTCTTCGCTAACCATTCATGCGTAGGTAACCTACTCATACTCTTATCCCACTTCTCCTTCTTCTCCTCCTTCCTCTTCTTCTTCCTACTCATCCATTCAACACTATCTGCATCGTCGTCTTCCAAGAAATCCCCTTTCGTCGTCTTCCTCTTTCTCTTCCTAGACTCTCTGAACCAAGACTTAAAATTCCTCGGCGCGTTCGCCCTCCTTCTCTTCTTCGTATCAACCGCTCTGGATCCGTATCGATCGCTTAATCGATTCTTTAATTCATTAACGAACATTTCCGTCTCTCGTTTCCGCGCTTTCATGAATTCTTGGACTTTAATCATCTTCGGTTGTTCGTAATAGGAGCTCTCTCGTCGTCTTTGTCGTTCCATTATTTTAAAGCTCTCAAATCTTCAAATCTGTGCTAATGCGCATACTCCCTCGTACTGACACGGAATCTTAATCAAATCTTTCTCTCTCTCTATATCTAGCGCTTGGAAATCGAGCGTTCTTAGACACACGCACACGCACAGAGACACAGAGACACAGGGACAGAGAGAGATTGATTCGATATAAAAATCGATCGATTAAAACTGTGTTTTCAATCACACAGATCTCTCTATATCTATATCTATCCCTCGCCTCATTTGTTCAAAGACTTTACGGGTACTACTAAAAATGTATGCCATCGCAGAACGCGCTCGCGCTTGAATCGGATCAGAGAGAGAAATCGTTCGCTTTAAACGCTTCTTCTTCCTCTTCTTCCTCTTCTTCTTCAGAAAGAGAGAGAGAAAGTTCTTGTTTTGAAGTGTCAATTTGACCCAGATTTTGACCCTTTTTGTGTTTCCAAATCCACTCAGAACAGTGCAAAGGCAGGTACACTTATTTTTACGCTTCGCTCGATAGTAATCGATTAATATAAGCGAGAGGGAGTAATAAATATTGAAAGAGAGAATAGAGAGAATAGAGAAGAGAGATTGAAGATATAGAGAGATTACTGCGTAAAGAAAGGAATACATATATATATATATATATAATACATAGTACCAGTACTGTATTGATTTGATTTCTTATTCGTCGGGAAAGAGGTTTTATAGTAGGAAATAAAAAGATTTTGGTAAACGCGCGATAGATAAATCGCAAATGAGCGACGAGCGAGAGATCACTCGCGAAGACCTGTTTGAAGCAGGCACGGATGATCGCATGCGCTCAAAAAAGGAAACAAAAGAGGAAGTAATTGGCGAGAAAACTTCCGAACAAATCGAGCGCGAGCAGAAGAAGAGGCAACAGAAAGCCGAGAAAGAGTTGAAGTTCGCGTTGAAGAAAGCGCAGAAGGAACAAAGCGCGATGATCGCTAGTAGTGAGAAAAAGGAGAAAAAGGAGAAGAAGATTGGAAAAGCGCGATCGAAAGAGGACGAGATGGCGTTAGAAAGCGCTCTTGGAACGAAGAAGGGTGAAAGAAAAGATACTTCAAACGCGGTACCGATGGCGACGAGTTATAACCCTAAAGCGGTTGAGTTCGCGTGGTACGATTGGTGGGAACGAGAGAGGTTCTTCGAGGCTAGGAACGCGTCGAAGAAACCGAAGTTTGTGATTGTTATTCCGCCTCCGAATGTTACTGGAGCCTTACATATCGGACACGCTTTAACGAACTCGATTCAAGACACCGTCGTGAGATGGAGGAGGATGTCTGGGTATGAAGCTTTATGGGTTCCAGGTACGGATCACGCCGGGATCGCTACGCAAACCGTCGTGGAGAAGAAATTAATGAGAGAGGGCAAGATTACGAGGCATGATTTAGGGCGCGAGAAGTTCTTGGAGAAAGTTTTTGAATGGAAAGGAGAGTACGGGGGGAAGATTTTTAATCAATTGAGAAGGTTAGGGTCGAGCTTGGATTGGACTCGCGAGGCGTTTACGATGGACGAGAAACTATCGAAAGCGGTGAAAGAAGCGTTTGTGAAAATGCACGAAGATGGGTTGATATACAGAGATAATAGACTCGTGAATTGGAGTTGTCAATTGAAAACTGCGATATCGGATATCGAGGTCGATCATATCGATATCGATGGACCGACGATGTTGTCAGTTCCAGGTCATTTGAAGAAAGTCGAATTCGGCGTCATTACTTCGTTCGCTTATAAAATTAAGGACGATCCAAACGGGGACGAGTTAGTCGTTGCAACGACGCGTATTGAAACTATGTTAGGCGATGTCGCTGTAGCAGTGCATCCAGAGGATGAGAGGTATAAGAAATACCATGGAAAAACGTTAGTGCACCCGTTCGATCAATCGCGAGAAATTCCAATCATTTGCGACGAAGTGCTTGTCGATATGTCGTTCGGTACTGGGTGCGTGAAAATTACCCCAGCGCATGATCCAAACGATTTTCAAACCGGTAAAAGGCATAATTTACAGTTCATCAACTGTTTCACCGAAGATGGGATCATCAATGATGTCGGTGGCGATTTGTTTAAAGGCATGAAACGGTTCGAGTGCAGAGTTGCGATTGAAAAGAAACTCGAAGAGCTCGGTTTATATCGCGGTAAAGATAAAAACCCTATGCGTTTAGGTCTCTGTTCTAGATCGAAAGATGTCATCGAACCAATGTTGAAACCGCAATGGTGGGTGAACTGTGGAGATATGGCGAAAGATGCGTGCGACGCAGTTCGAGACGGACGTCTTGAGATTTTACCAAAAGAACAAGAAGCGACATGGTTTCGATGGCTCGAAAACATTCGCGACTGGTGCATATCTAGACAGCTTTGGTGGGGACACCGAATCCCTGCGTTTTATGTCAATTTCGATAACGAAGAAGAAGGAGAAAATGGCTTACCAGGTGGAACGAGTGAAAAAGTCGATAGATGGGTCGTCGGCAGAGACGAAAGCGAGGCTCAAAAAGAAGCCGAGAAGAAATTCCCGGGGAAAAAATTCACGCTCGCTCAAGACGAAGACGTTTTGGACACGTGGTTTTCGTCCGGTTTGTTCCCGTTTTCCGTCTTTGGATGGCCGGATGAGACGCCAGATATGAAAGATTTCTACCCAACGTCGTTGCTCGAAACTGGTCACGATATTTTGTTTTTCTGGGTCGCGAGAATGGTCATGATGGGTATGAAGTTGACCGGTAAAGTTCCTTTCAAGAAAGTATTCTTACACGCCATGGTAAGAGATGCGCATGGTCGTAAGATGTCGAAATCATTAGGGAACGTCATCGATCCAATCAACGTCATTGAAGGCATATCGCTCGAAGAATTACACGAAACACTCGCAAACGGGAACTTAGAAGAGAAAGAATTGAAGAAGGCAACGGCTGGGCAAAAGCAAGATTATCCGCAAGGTATTCCCGAGTGCGGCACCGATGCACTTAGGTTTGCTTTGATGTCATACACTGGACAAGGTCGCGACGTAAACTTGGATGTTTTAAGAGTAGCCGCGTACAGAAACTGGTGCAATAAACTTTGGAACGCGATTAAGTTTGCCATGGCTAATTTAGGCGACGATTACCAACCAGTCGATAACGAGTATAAAGAACTCGATACGAACGATGCAACGTGTCCAATAGCCGCGCGATGGATAATTTCTTGTTTAAATAACGCCTTGGCCGTCGTTGACGAAGCAATGGAATCGTACAACTTTAACAACGCGACTGATGCCATTTATCAATTTTGGCAAAACGACCTTTGCGACGTCTTCATCGAAATCATCAAACCGACGATGAATGGCGACGATGATATTGCCAAGAAAAAGACTCGCGATGCGCTGTGGGTGACTTTAGATGCTGGATTAAAATTACTCCACCCTTTCATGCCGTTTGTTACCGAAGAACTTTGGCAAAGGTTACCGAGACGCGCGGATGCCGACGCTCCGTGTTCTATCATGATTGCCACATACCCGACAAAGAATGAAGCATGGTCAAACGATAAAGTTGAAAGATCTATGCGTGATGCAATCGAATTTGTGAAATCTTTGCGTTCGATGAAGTCCAGCTATAACGTCGCACCGAAAGCGAAACCAAACGCATTCGCGAAGTGCTCCGACGCCGACGTCATTGCAGCTATTAAAGAAAATCTTACCGGCATTCAAACGCTCGCATCAGTAGGTGAGATAACTATATTAGATTCTAATATCGACGTTCCAATTGGATGTGGCGTTACGGTTGTCAACGATCAATTGACTGTTTACATCGAGTTGAAAGGTCACGTCGATGCCGAGAAGGAAACGAAAACTTTAGAATCAAAGTTAAAATCGACTATCGAGTTGAACGAAAAGTTGGAGAAAACTATGAGCGAAGCGACGTATGCAGAGCGCGTGCCGGAAAACGTTCGCACTCAAAACAACGAAAAGTTTGCTTTACAGAAGCAAGAGATTGCCGCTTTGCAAAAGACGATTGAAGACTTTCAGACTTTACTTTCGTTGTAATCAGGATGATTTTATACACTTGCACACACACGCGGTGACGATGTTATTTACAAACAATATTAACGCACATTTTCTATGAAGAAGAGGTTTTCACGGGAACGTCAGACCTTGATCCCCACTCGCACCAACTGCCATCGTACACCTCGACGTCGTCTCTACCGCATTCATGCATAGCGAGCGTTAAAATACACGCGGTCACGCCAGTACCACACGTGGCTACAATTTTCTTTTCCTTATCGTTCAGTTCCATACCGGCTTGTTGGAAAATCTCCAATAAAGCTTCTTTTGTCTTAAACTTCCCTGCGGCATCTAAAACCTCAGGAAACGGAACGTTCTTCGAATTCGGAATTGAACCACAAGCTAAACCAGGTCTTGGCTCTGCCGTAGTCCCTAAAAATCTCCCAGCCGGCCTCGCATCGACGCACTGTTTCTTGTTTTCCTCGCAAACGTCCCTTCTAACGCTCTCGATCGTCGCCAACCTATTCAAATTTAACTTAGCTTCATACTTCGCAACCAAACGATCATCAGTACTCTCATACGCTCTCGCGCATGCACTCTTACTCTTCAAAACCTCCTCTTCTCCACAAACATTCATATCGACATCAAACCCTTCCCTTTTCCACGCTTCAAAGCCGCCGTCTAATACTCTCACCGTACCGCGATGTCCGAACGCTTTAAACATCCACCATAACCTACAGCAACTAAACACCCCATTCTCGGCTCTATCATACACGACAACATCATCCCTTGCACTGACGTTAACTGAATCACACGCTAACGCGAACGCCTTCTCTTTCGGCAACATGTGCGGTAACGCCTTCTCTTCCACATCACACACTGCATCGATATCAAAAAAACTCGAATTCGGTATTCTCGCTCGTAAGAACTCATCTTTAGGTTCTCTGTTCACGAACGGCATGTACCATGACGCATCAATGATCTTCACCGTCCCTTTTATTTCGTTTAATTCCTTCGCTGAGATCAGCGCCGATTGTGATCCTGATTGTGTTCGTGACATAAAACTGGTCCCGCTTCGGATTTTTTTGTATCTGATATTTTTTGTGATTACTGAAAAAGTATGTTTACGATGTCTTTCTGAGTTTATGTCAGCGCTGTAGTATGTAAGAGTTTTTATTGAATGAGTTCCCTGAGTCGATTGAGAGGAAGTTGTAGCAGTCGTGATCGATTGTGATTGGGAGTGCGTCAACATTGTGTGCGGGTTATTTTATCTCTCTCTCTCTTATTTTTACACTTTTGTAATTTGTATCTCATCACTCTCTTCTTGCGTTGCTATTACCGCTAGATTTGAATTTGATGACTTTTGTTAATACTGATGTACATTTTTTTTTATAACTGAGACGATGGAGATCGTGGGGATCGTGGGGGAACCGACGACGATGCTTGCGATGATGGTTGATTGAACGGTGTATGTTGTTTCGAACTCGCCATCGTCCTCGCGAAGTTGTTGTTATTGAACGGGTTACGAAACGTTGAAGGGTTCGATGGTTTCTTGTTGTTGTTGTTGTTGTTTTGAAACGGCGGCGGCTTAGCGTTGAATGTCCTTGTTTTCGCCGCTGCTGCTGCTGTTTCTGCTTGCGATTCTCGTTTCCAGAATTTTTGTCCGTTCCTTGGAGTATCGGGGCACTCTGCCTCTGCTGGTATAGTCCATTCGGGCGCTCGTTTTTTTCCTTCGCTTTGCCATCGCGCGTAAGACGCGCGCAATAGCTTGAACTGTTCGCCTTTGAGTATTTTTTGCTCTAAAGTATCTTTTCGTATTTCAGCTCTATCTGGGTGAAATAACGGAAGAGCTTTCTTAAACGCGTTTTCCAACTCTGTAATCTCGTTCTTCAATTCTTTTTTATACAGTTTTTGTAAGACGGCGTGAAAATGTTCCTTCTCTGCAAACGCGATTAATGGTTCCATGTCCTTCTCGGCTTTTTCTTCTGCCGCTTTTAAATCTTCTCGCTCTTGTCCTTCCTTTTCTTTTAGTCGTCGTTTCTCTTTAGCTTCCATACGCTCTTTCGCCGCTTCTTTTTGTTGTTTCGCGATTTCTATTCCATTCTCTTCTTCGATCTTCGCCTTCAACGATTGCAAAATTTCTCTTCGTTCTCGTTCAATTAATTCATCATTAGACTTGTTCCTAGGCGAACAAAGCTCATCACCGTCCTCGACGTCGTCGTTTTGAGAATACTCCACTCCCGACATCGTCTTTGCAGATTGCACAGGCGACGACGATTGTTTCTTTCCCTCGGTACTATTACTTCTTTCAACGCTACCTTCATCGTTCTCGAACGAAGCATCTTTCATATCAACGTCAACATCATCACCACCACCATCGTACTCATTCGTTACAAATCCTTCATCTTCCGCGGTAACAACTCTTCCCACCTCTTCTCCAACATCCTCCTCCTCCCGCTTTTCCTCCTCGCACCGCGCTTTTCTCCCAATCTCCAGCTCACTCGAATCTACTAAAACTCTCTTCTCGTCAATTCCTCTTCCCCTTCTCCCTCTGCTTTCGCCGAGTTTATAACAAATCAACGTATAGACGAGAACTACTATGAACTTAATCGATCTTTCGATGACGACGACGACGATCATCGCTTCTTCTTCTTCTTCTTCTTCTTCTTCTCTCTTCTTATATTCACGGCTTCCACTGGCCCATTTTCTTATTCGACAGGAGTGTATACTAAAGTAAACGAGAGCGAGATGCTTCAAAACTCATCAATCGCGGTATCGTGAGTCTTGCAATGGTTCTTCCGTCTTCTTTTATTCACTGGTTCCACTGCTGGCCCATTTTCTTATTCGAGTAATATGTGTGTAATATATTACGTGACGCTTCTTCTATAGAAGTAAAACAAAGCGCGTGCTTTCGTGATGAGAAAAGTAGAGTTTAGGGTTTTACGTTTAGGGTTTAGGGTTTCATCCATTATTCCTCTCCTTTTTTTTACCAGCGACGACATCTTCACTTTTAAAATTCGCTTTTCGTAGTAAGCGCTTTAGCGAGAGTATTTTTAGTAATTTTACTTCACCGCGCCCATAAACCGGTCTTCGTAGTTCTCTGTCCAGCTTTCGTCTTTTGATCAACGCGTTGATCAGTGTACACATAAACTCGAGAAACTCTTTCTCTCTCTCTTGTAATCAAAAAATCAAAAGCGAGACTTTTGGAAAACACACAAAGGATTAACGAACAGAACAGTGCGTGATTGAGAATAAAGTGAAGAGACTTTTTTGGAAGCGCGTAGTTCCGAATTTAAAGAAAACTCGAGAGGATTTTAGAGAAGCGGATATCCGAATCGTCGCGGTTCGTTTACTTCGTTAAAGCACGAAGAAAAAGAGAGAGAGAGATCGTGTTTTTGAGATCTTGAAAGAAGAGACTTGAAAGAAGAAGAAGAAGAAGGAAGAAAAAATGGGCGCAGGACAATCGTTACCTGGCGATCAACAAAACCAAAAGAAACAAGACCAATCGAAGAAGAAGAAATGGGTGCCGCCGACGCCGCCCGAGCGCGTCGGGAAGAAGAAGAAGAAGCGCGGGACAGTTGGGGGGACGGCGTCGAAGTTACCGGCGATCGCGCCGGCGACGAAGTGTAAGTTAAGGGCGTTGAAGCTCGAGAGAGTGAAAGATTGGTTGTTAATGGAGGAAGAGTTCGTACAAACGCAAGAGATGGAGAAGAAAGATACGAGAGTCGAGAGAGATGAGGAGGAAAGATCGAAACTTGATGATTTGAGAGGGATGCCTTTGTCGGTCGGGACTTTGGAGGAGATCATTGACGATAATCACGGCATCGTGAGTTCGGCGATGGGACCTGAATATTACGTGAACATTTTGAGTTTTGTGGATAAGACGCAGTTAGAACCTGGGTGCGCGGTTTTGTTACATCATAAGCATTCCGCAGTCGTCGGAGTTTTAGCCGACGACGCGGATCCAATGGTCAGCGTAATGAAAGTGGACAAGGCGCCGCAAGAGAGTTACGCAGACGTTGGAGGGTTAGAAGATCAAATCATGGAGATTAAAGAGGCAGTAGAGTTACCGTTGACGCATCCAGAGTTGTACGAAGATATTGGCATTAAGCCTCCGAAAGGGGTTATTTTATACGGCGAACCGGGGACGGGGAAGACTTTATTGGCGAAAGCTGTCGCGAATTCGACGAGCGCGAGTTTCCTAAGAGTTGTTGGATCCGAGTTAATCCAAAAGTATTTAGGGGATGGACCGAAATTAGTGAGAGAACTTTTCAGAGTCGCCGATGATATGTCACCATCGATCGTGTTTTTGGACGAAATCGACGCCGTCGGTACGAAAAGATACGACTCCCAATCTGGCGGCGAAAAAGAAATTCAAAGAACGATGTTGGAGTTATTAAATCAATTAGACGGTTTCGATGATCGCGGTGATGTTAAAGTGATCATGGCCACGAACAGAATCGAAAGTTTAGACCCAGCTTTACTCAGACCAGGGAGAATCGATCGTAAAATCGAGTTCCCGTTACCGGATGCGAAAACGAAAAGACACATCTTCGGCATTCATACTTCGAGAATGAACTTAAGCGAAGACGTCGTACTCGAAGAATTCGTCATGGCCAAGGACGATTTGTCCGGTGCCGATATCAAAGCTTTGTGCACCGAAGCCGGTTTGTTAGCCTTGCGCGAGCGAAGAATGCAAATCACGCATCAAGACTTTAAATCCGCAAAGGAAAAAGTGCTCTATAAGAAGAAAGAATCCGTGCCGGACGGGATGTTCTTATAAGTACGTTTCGAGCTCTTCACTGTTACGTACCATAGGAAAAAGAAGAAGAGAGAAGTAGAAGAAGAAAAGAGAAGAAGAAGAAGAAGAAGAAGAAGAGGGAACGGATCAGAACGAGAACGGCCGCGCTTACCGACCGCGTCGTCCTTTAGAAGAAGAAGAAGAATGAAGAAAAAGCAGTCATTTGAACTCAGTAGGTACAACAAAACGAATTGAAAACTACATATCTTCATTAGTATGCGCACTTCTTCATCAAATCACTTCGTGATCAAAAATAATGACCGAACGACGACGCAATCGTACTAACTTTGCCCAGCACTCGCAATTGACCAATAATACTCGATCGGACTCTGCTTTAAGCGTTCAAATTAAAGAAGAAATCTTAAGTTTACGCGTAACGCGCGATAGTCTGAGCGATAAAATCTTTTCGCTAGGGAAACCTCCAGCAAAGCTCGAGCGAGGAAAAAAAAGTGATGATCGTGATCCGATCAATTCTTCAGACAGGGCCGTAAAGCCAAGCACGAATAGCAAAGAAGACGCGAGAGATGGATCGAGAGCGATCAGAAAGCGCGAGAGAGTATCGCGAATGGACGAACTAGAGAACAAAAGGTCGCGAAGACTTTTTGGGAACGTGATTTTGGGCACTTTAAGAAAATCGAGGGAAGCGCTCGAGACGGAGAAAGAGCGAGAGACGAAGAGAGAGGATTTAAGGAAAGAGGCGGAAGATAAACAGGTGGAGAGATCGAATGAGATATTTAAGGATGCGTATGCGAAGTATTGGGAGGAGAAGGAACGAATGATTTTAGAGCAATGCGACGTAGACGCGGAGATGAAGATGAAGCAGAAGAAGTTGTACGAGTCGATCGCGAGAGATTGCGAGAGCGAGATTGCGAATGGGAAGATTAGGACTGATGCGATGCCGAGGGTGTTTTGGAAACCGAGTAAGGAGACTATTCAGACGCAGTCGATTTTGGCGAGGCAGCCAGGTAAAGTGAACGAATGGTTGAAAGCGAAGTTAGTAGAGTGCGAGGACTATTTAGTGAAAATTGAAAACAGAAGAGAAAAGGTATCGGAAGATCGAGAGAAGAGATTAAACGGCGGCGGCGTCGACAACGAAGACGTAGTAGTAGAAGAACCCATGATTGAGGAGGAGGATTTAAACGACGCTGATGCTGATGCTGATGCTGCGGCTATGATGCAATAATTCTACGCTAATAATAACTCTACGAGATCTTTATGATATGGTTTTAAATTCTTTGGATGTTTCTTGAATCCAAGCGCAAAATCACCGTGATTTCCATCGTCATATATTTTCAACTCAGATTTAATTCCCTTTTTCGTTAAAACGTCATGAAAATCTTTACTTTCGCGATGAGGCACGACGACGTCGCATAACGAAGAGAACAAATACGTCTGTGGAAAATGTTCAAAATCGTTCTCACCGCTTTCATAATTGTTCACGATATGAAACGGTGACATTTCTTTAAACTTATCATTCCCTCCCATAGCGCGTCCCATTGTGGATAACATCGAAACGCCGCGAGTGCCTTCGTACTCGAAATGCGTTTCAATATTATAAACTCCGCATAATCCTATAAACGACTTCACTTTCGGCATAATCATAGTTTCCTTATTTCTCTCTTCGTTATTGCTTAACAGCGCCATGGCACATAAATGCGACCCAGCAGAATGTCCAACTAAATGTGTCCTATTCTCATCCGCCCCGAACACTGAAGCCATTCGAAGCGCGAATCTCAACGCGTTCAAAACGTCCTCGCTCTGCTCCTTCGCTCGCTTCTCGGGGAACAACGAGTACGATATCACGGCACAGCATATACCTTCTTGTGCTAATCTATACGCTAAAGGCGCAAACTGCCATCGTTCACCACTCGCCCATACTCCGCCGTGCACGAAAACTGCCATCGGCGTCTTCCTACCCAGCGTCGTCATCAAATCTTCTCCTTCCTCTTCTTCGTTCACTGTTGAGGCCCTCACACTCTTCGTTGATGGTACGTATACATCCATCAAAGCCCTTTCGCTCGTGCCTAAACGATCGTATCTGACGTCTTTCTTTATTAAAACTTTCCTTTCGTGCCTTGATATCGTCCCATGTGAATTTTCTGCATCTTCGTCAACTGCCCCAATTTCTTTCCCATTCTTCGCCTTTAAGTATATCAATTTCGCGCTTAGGCCGTACGGGATCAGCTCCAAGAGCCCGAGCGCTTCTCGATAGAAAAGTTTCGCAATCGAAAGCGTGCGCTTGATTTTTAGAACCTTTGTCGGTTGTAATGCCAGGTCTCGAGGGATCGCTTTTATTGCCTCTGCGAAGGACATTTTCTATTTGTATCTACTGATGTGCGGATTGTGATGAAGAATGTTTGCATGAAATATAGAGAACGAGAAGGGAATAAAAGATTTTCGCTATAACTTTGCGGGGCATGTTATTAAATGATTATTTGAATCTAAATGTATACTCATACACTCTTTACTGTTTGCGTTTTGGTTTCATGTTGTCTTCTTTCTTTTCAGTTTTTATGTTCGTTTGCGTGACGCGATTGCGATTTACTCAGCCGCCGAAGCGGACGACGCTTCCTTGGACGCTTTCTTTTCCAATCGTTCGGCCGCTTTTCTTCTCTCTCGTTCTAAGACTTCCGCCTGTAACTCCTTCGCCGCGTTCATTCTCGAAAGGACTGACTTATATAACCCTAAATCACCATTAATTTTCTCCATCGCGATCCCGGACGCGTCGGACATTTTCTTCAAGTTCTCCGGCGACGTTTGTTTAGACATTTCGAGCGCTCGGAAAAACCCAATCGCGATGAACTTATCGTACATCAACGCCTTCGCTTCCGATTTTTGTTTCATGGTAGAAAACATCGGATTCGCAACGATCCCATCAATCGTAGTCTGCGCACTCGCAAACGTCGATAACTTTTCTGCGTCTGATCTCCATTTCTTCCCATCTTGCCCTAAAGCGTCCATGAACGTCGCGAATATCTTCTCTCGCGCGTTTGGATCCGAAGTCTCCGGATACCCCTCAAACAATTGATCGAACACTGATACAAATCCTAACGCGCGCATTTCCTCGTGCGCGTACTTCCTCGACGTCACCGTGAAGTGCATGCCTACTAGTAGTTCCTGTAACACCGTCGCCCATATCGACGGTAACGGGTACGGGTACCCTTTAATGAACCTCGCCTTTGTCTCGGCCACCGTCGCAGGCTTTCCCTGCTGTGCAATCGCTTTTTATATAGAAACAGGAAAAACACAATCACGCGTTTCAGTACGCGCTACGTTTGATTCGCGCTCATCGCTATCGAATAAAAACAAACCACACACACACTGGAAACGCGTTTTCTCTCTTTTTGTATCGCTTTTTAAGATATGAACAGAAAAACGGACCACGATTTGATTGATTCGCTCAATCGAGCGTCGATTAAAAACAACCAGCTTCTACACGAAAAAATCTCGCATCATCATCATCATCGATCGATCGATGCCATTTTCCTTTTCGCTCGTCGAGAGCGCTTTTTGCGCGCGTTAAAAAAATATGGATCACTTTTTTCTTCCATTTTGAGATTCCGCCTGCGTCACCTGCAGATTGGTCTATCCAGAAAACAAAGCTGGGTACTGTGGTGCAAAAACGATTGAATTGAATTACCGTGAACGCGAGCGAAAGTTTTCGCGCGTGACAGAGATCTTTTTTGTCTCAGCGCGTTCCTTTGAACGTTTGAAACCGCGTTGCTCATTTGATTCGTCTGCATCGCGAACATACTGATACGTGGTGCGTTTGTTTTTTGTGCCGTGTAATCTTTTTTGTGTCGGCTGAACAGTAGGGAGAAATTGGGGTCCTTAAAATTGAACGAAAAAAAAGTGCGAAGAAGAAGAGGAAGATTTCTGCGAGAGAGAAGACGCAGGCACGTGCCATTGAATCGTCGTCGCGTGGTAAATCGAGCGATTGTAGTGATACTGGGACTATAGTTCTACGAGCTAGTGCTATGAAGGTAACTCTCAGGAAATCGGCGTCAGCGCGAGCGGTTGGTGAACGAGAGAAGTTTTTCAGTCGCCAGGAACGTTTTGTTTTCGGATTTCCGTAACCGCGTTTGTAGTAAAGCGGTGATGGTTTCGTTCGTCTTCGCCGCGGAGAGGAGTTTTAGGCGTTCGGTTTCG
>Ga0209830_10002866_pt1 | contig 13538 bp, 14 predicted proteins | sample ArcticOcean_MG_C_12_FD_187439 | JGI IMG/M metagenome (GOLD analysis project Ga0209830, IMG submission 187439) | Marine microbial communities from western Arctic Ocean - ArcticOcean_MG_CB8_130 (SPAdes) (version 2) | ecosystem: Environmental > Aquatic > Marine > Oceanic | place: Arctic Ocean...
TTCCAAATTGATCAAGAACTATACCCCTTCCTTCACTTTGCATTTTAAGTGCTTTATCACGAGCCAATTCCATACTACCTTCTTGAGAAGTTAATAATAATTCAGCACCAAAAGCTTTCATTGTTTGACGTCTTTCAATTGATTGATTTTCTGGCATGATTAAAATTATTTTATAGCCCTTCATGGCTGAAACCATAGCTAGAGCTATACCTGTATTTCCAGATGTTGCCTCTATCAAAGTGTCACCTGGCTTGATGTCACCCCTCAGTTCAGCTTGTTTGATCATAGAAAAGGCAGGTCTGTCCTTTACTGAGCCAGCTGGGTTATTTCCTTCTAGCTTTAAATATATATCACCTGATGAGGAATCAGCTAACCTTTGTATTTTCGCTAGAGGAGTATTGCCAATTGTTGATTCTAATGTATTCATTTATTAATTTTTTTGTAAATATAGAAAGTTAAAACGCAAAGCATAATATAGGCAATTAGTGCTAACTGAGGAAGGCTCAACCCCAAAAATAACCAATCAATTTCTGAACAATCTCCTGTCCCCTTAAATAAAAGGCTAAATGCCTCTCTGATTGGGAAGTTTTCAAACATATAATCCAAATCAATACCGCACTCAGCTGGAACTGTAATCCATTTTCCTTGGATCAAAATATGCTTAATAGCAAAAACCATTCCTACAATATTAACAACTGACAAACTTACAAGATGAATAAATTTTATTAGTCTTGTTGGGCTCATAAAGGAAAATACTAAAAAAATAAAACCAATTAAAATAAACACAATTCTTTGTGAGACACACAGAGGGCATGGTTCAAGATCAAATTGCGTTTGAATAGTTAGTGCTAAACCAACCAGAAGGAAAGATAGCAAAGCCCCTAGTAGGTTAATTCTTTTAAATGTTAAAAAATTTTGCATTAGGTTTAATTAGTTTCAATAAACGACTTATAATAAATTAATATTAAATATATATTTTTTGGTGACATATATCATATGATAAACGACTTTAATTCAGCTGAAATAAAAATTTTCTCAATAACTGAAATTAATAAATTAGTTAAAGAGCTGCTACAAGATAATTTCCCATCTATTTGGGTGAAAGGAGAGTTGTCAAATTTTATAGAGGCTAGCTCTGGACATTGGTACTTCACTCTCAAAGACAATGGTGCGCAAGTTAGATGCACCATGTTTAAAGGAAGAAATAGTCTAGTAAAATGGATTCCAAAAAATGGTGATCTAATAGAGGCACAATGTAAAATTGGACTTTATGAACAAAGAGGTGACTACCAATTAAATATATCCTCACTTCAGCAAGCCGGATTGGGCAGGCTATTTGAAGAATTTAATGAGCTAAAACAGAAGTTAGACTCTGAAGGGCTATTCAACCAAGAACAAAAAAAATTATTACCAGCTTATCCTAATTGTATAGGGGTTGTAACTTCTCCAGATGCTGCTGTACTAAGAGATGTAATAACAACATTAAAAAGAAGAAATAAGTCACTAAGAATAATCATTTATCCAACTCCTGTGCAAGGGAAAACAGCACCTCAAGGTATTATTGAAGCATTAAGGCTGGCGAATCAAAGAGATGAGGCAGATGTTCTAATACTATGTAGAGGTGGAGGTTCAATTGAGGACCTATGGTCATTTAATGACGAATCAGTTGTTAGAGAAATCTACTCATCGTCACTACCAATAATTTCTGCAGTTGGTCATCAAACAGATATAACTATTTCAGACTTTGTAGCAGATCTAAGAGCCCCTACTCCAACTGCAGCAGCAGAGATTATTAGTACTAGTTACGAGGAATTACTTGGAAATTTAGAATATTTTAAAATTAATTTATCGAATATTATCCAAAATAAAATTGAGCAATTAAATCAAAGAATCGATTTATTAGAAAAAGGTCTTGTATCGCCAATACAAAAAATAGCATCCCAAAATGATTTAATTCAAGCCTTAACAGATAGAATGCAAATAATAATAGGCGCACGACTTGAAAGATATCAAGAGCAAATTAAATCTTACAAGCAAAATTTAGGCCACTTAAATCCAAATGAAATATTGTCTAGGGGATATTCAATTATTTTAAATCAAAATAAAAAAATTATTAATAACACTTCTGCTGTGAGTGTTAGTGATAAAATAAAAATAAAGTTTCACAAAGGCGATGCAGAAGCTAATATTACAAAAATTAACTAAGACAAATAAATTATAAATGAAGTCAAAAAAAACAAAAAATGCATCAATGATGGCGTTATCACTTGCTGCGCTCGGAGTTGTATTTGGTGATATAGGAACAAGCCCACTCTATGCTATTAGAGAAATATTCACTATTAATAATAATATTTTAGATCTTAACGAAGCTAATATGCTTGGGATACTCTCTTTAATATTTTGGTCTTTAATATTGATTGTTTCAGTTAAATACATAACTTTCATTATGAGAGCAAATAATAAAGGTGAAGGTGGCATTATGGCTCTCCTCTCTCTCGCTAATCGAAATGCCAAGTCCAAAAAAAAGAAAATCATTATAATGTTTATTGGTATGTTGGGTGCTTGCATGTTTTATGCGGACGGCATGATCACCCCTGCTATTTCAGTTTTATCCGCAATCGAAGGTATTGAGTTGATCACTCCAAAATTCCATGACTATATTGTTCCAATTACATTAGTAATTATTTTCTTATTATTTTGGATGCAAAGTAAGGGAACAACTGCAGTAGGGATAATGTTTGGGCCTGTAATGCTTATCTGGTTTATAACGCTTGGGTCACTTGGTGCGTACAATATTGTGCAAGCGCCTTATGTATTAAATGCTCTTAATCCATTCTACGCATATCACTTCTTTGATACTCAATTTTCAATCGCGTTCATTACCCTTGGAGCAGTAGTTCTATGTGTCACAGGGGCTGAATCTCTTTACGCAGATATGGGTCATTTTGGTCGAAATCCGATTAAAATTACATGGTTTAGCTTTGTATTCCCCGCTTTAACATTAAATTATTTTGGTCAAGGAGCCCTTGTTCTTAGTGATGCAAGTAATATTAAAAATCCTTTCTATTTAATGGCGCCTGAATGGTTTACATTGCCATTAGTTATCCTTGCAACTTTTGCAGCGATTATTGCATCTCAAGCTTGTATAACTGGGGCATTCTCTGTTTCAAGGCAGGCACTGCAATTAGGCTTTATTCCTAGAATGAGAATAGATCACACGTCTGAAAATCAAGAAGGGCAAATATATTTACCCCGCATAAACTGGATATTAATGATTGGAGTAATGTCCGTGGTGATTATTTTTCAAAATTCTAGTGCCCTAGCAAGCGCATATGGAATCGCCATAACCTTAAATATGGTTATTGCAACGATTCTGGCTGGATTTGTCTTTTTAGAGGTTTGGAAATGGGGATGGATAAAAACAACCTTCATCATATCTATATTTCTTTCCATCGATTTAATATTTTTTAGTGCAAATATTATCAAAGTTCCGGCTGGTGGTTGGTTTCCTCTTGTAGTAGGAGTCATGCTTTTGTTACTAATGACTACATGGAAAAAAGGAAGAACTCTCTTGTATCAGAAATTAAAAAATGAATCTATGGAAATTGGGTCTTTTCTTAAATCCATGAAAAAAGAACTCCGTAATCGTGTGGATGGTACTGCAGTTTTCTTAACTCCTAATCCTAACGGGGTTCCGCATTCTTTACTTCATAACTTAAAACATAATAAGGTAATTCATAAAAATGTCATTTTGTTAAAAATAAAGTTTATGGATTATCCTCATTCTAATTCAAAAAATTTAATAGAAATCGAGAAGCTACCTCATAATTTTTATAAAGTTATTATTAATTATGGCTTTAAAGATGATACAAACCTCCCCAGAGATTTGGCAAAATGTAATAAATATGGAATTGATTTTGAAGCAAACAATACTTCATACTTTATTGGCAAAGAAAGTTTAATTATTAAATCAGGAGCGAATATGAACCTAGTTAGAAAGAATATATTTGTTACTCTATTCAGAAGTGCTGAAAATATAACAAATCAATTTCATCTGCCAGTCAATCGTGTTGTGGAATTAGGAAGTCAGGTGTTGTTTTAAACGACAAGATTATGAAGATACTTTTTTTAATTTTAATATTTCTTAGTGGTTGTGCATCAACAACTCTTAATACTGAGTCAGGTGTTTCAAGACAGCAATTACTATTACTTCCAAAATTTATAGCAAATATTATGGGCGTTGATGCCTACAAAGAAGCCATTAGAAATGCAGAAAAGAATAATAAACTCAATAATAATATAGAGCAGCTAGATCGAGTTAGAAAAATCTCTTACAAGCTTATTGATGAAGCACCAATATTTCGCGAGGATGCAAAAGAATGGAAATGGGAAGTTAACCTAGAAGACAGTGAGGAAGTCAATGCCTATTGTATGCCTGGAGGAAAGATCATGGTTTATTCAGGCTTAATAGAGAAGGTAAATGCAACTGATGATGAACTTGCTGCTGTGATTGGCCATGAAATCTCTCACGCACTCCGAGAACATGGACGAGAAAGAATGTCTACAGCCTTAATACAGCAAGTTGGTATTATTGGTTTTGCTGCATATATTGCAGAGAAAGGTATTTATACTAATGCAGCAGTTCAAGCAGTTGCACTTGGAACAACCCTATTCTTTGCCCTACCTAACAGTAGGGAACAGGAGCGAGAGGCTGATAAAATTGGATTAGAGTTAACTGCCCTTGCAGGCTATAACCCAATGGCAGCTGTTAGCTTGTGGAGAAAAATGAGTGAATTATCAGAAGTGGATGTGCCTGAATTTCTTAGCACTCATCCTTCACATGAAAATAGGATTAATGATTTATCTGAGCAAGCAAAAAAAATTAAACCTTTATATGAAGTAAATAAAAACAAATAACCTCCCCCTTTCGCGTATATATTTAATGTAAAATATATCCCTTTATTAAGAAAGAAAATCAAATTATGTTAAATATACAATCAATTATTGAAGATGCTTTTGAAAGTCGCGCTTCAATAAATCCAAAGTCAGTAAGTAATGAAATTAAAGAAGCAATAAATGAAGCAATAAATGGTTTGAATAATGGATCATTTAGAGTTGCTTCGAGAGAAGGTTCCACTCAAAACTGGCAGACTCACCAATGGCTTAAAAAAGCGGTTTTACTTTCATTTAGAATTAAAGATAATTCAGTAATGAATGGAAACTACACAAACTACTTTGATAAAGTGGAGTCAAAATTTGCACACTTCAGCGAAAAAGATTTTGAAGAAGGTGGATATAGAGTCGTACCAAATGCAATGGTTAGGCAAGGAAGCTTTATTGGCAAGAATGCAGTGTTGATGCCGTCATATGTAAATATCGGTGCGTATGTAGATGACGGTACTATGGTTGATACTTGGGCAACAGTAGGTTCATGCGCGCAAATTGGAAAAAATGTTCACCTATCGGGAGGAGTTGGAATTGGTGGAGTATTAGAGCCAATCCAAGCCGGACCTACAATTATTGGAGACAATTGTTTTATTGGCGCTAGATCAGAAGTGGTTGAGGGTGTTGTTGTTGAAGATAACGCTGTTATATCAATGGGTGTATATATCGGGCAATCTACAAAAATATTTGATAGGGAAACTGGAGAAGTGAGTTATGGAAGGATACCTGAGGGTTCTGTTGTGGTGTCAGGAAATCTGCCATCAAAGGATGGGACTTACAGCCTATATTGTGCAGTAATTGTTAAAAAAGTTGATGCAAAAACTCGAAGTAAAGTTGGAATTAATGAATTGTTAAGGGGTATTTAACTTGTTGGAAGTTTTTGGAATTAAAAATTGTAATACTGTTAAGAAAAGTCTTACCTGGCTTGAAGAAAAAAAAATTTCCTATGAATTTTTAGACGTCAAGAAGTCTGTATTGAATGAATCTTTACTTGAGGTTTGGATGAATAACATCCCAAAGCCTTACTCATGGGAAAACCTTATTAACAAATCAGGTATGACCTGGAAAAAGCTCCCTGACTTTGAAAAAAATATAGAGTTAGATAAGAAACGAGCTATTAAACTTATCTTAGAAAATTCATCCATAATGAAAAGACCAATAATTTTAAAAAATAAGAAAATCTTAACTATTGGTTATAATGAATCCGAATTTGAGGCAAAAATTTTATGAGTAAAACACTAAATCTTACTAAAGAACTAATATCTAAAAAATCAATCACTCCTTTAGATGAGGGTTGCCAGGATTTACTTATAAGCCATTTAGAATTACTTGGATTTAAAATTGAAAAAATGGCTTACGGTAATGTAAGTAATTTTTACGCTAGAAAAGGTCATGAAGCTCCTCTTTTAGTTTTTGCTGGACATACTGACGTAGTTCCTACAGGTCCAGAAACAAAATGGTCATCACCTCCATTTGAACCTACAATTAAAAATGATAGATTGTATGGACGCGGAGCTGCTGATATGAAAGCGTCTCTTGCTGCCTTTATAGTAAGCATTGAAGAATTTTTGGCTGAAAATAAAGATCATAAAGGTTCTATTGGTTTATTAATAACCTCTGATGAAGAAGGTATTGCAGTAGATGGAACAGTTAAAGTTATAGAGGCGTTAAAAAATAGAAAAGAAAAAATTGATTTCTGTATTGTTGGTGAGCCTACTTGTGTTTCCAAACTTGGGGATACAGTTAAAAATGGAAGGAGAGGTTCATTATCTGCAAAACTTAAAGTTAAAGGCATCCAAGGGCATATAGCTTATCCTGAATTAATTAAGAATCCTATTCATGAAGTAGCTCCAGCAATTGATGACCTAGTGAAAACAATTTGGGACGAAGGAAATGAATATTTTCCAAAGACCTCCTGGCAAATTTCAAATATTAATGGTGGAACCGGAGCAACCAACGTCGTTCCAGGAGACGTTGAAATCTTATTTAACTTTAGATATTCATCAGCAAGTACAGCAGATATGCTTAAGTCCCGATTTATAGAAATATTGAACAAGCATCAATTAGATTATGATATCGACTGGGAACATTCAGGTGAGCCGTATCTTACAGAAAAAGGTACTTTGGTTGATGTCCTTTCAGATGCTGTAAAAGAAATAAGTGGAGTTAGACCGACGATCTCTACTACTGGCGGAACTTCAGACGGTCGTTTTATTTCAAAACTATGTGATCAAGTTGTAGAATTTGGCCCCATTAATGAATCAATACATAAGATTAATGAGAATGTTAGCGTTAACGACATAGAAACATTAAAAGATATCTACAAACTAACAATTTCAAAAATTTTAAAATAAATCTTACTTTTTATTGTTCCCTAGATTTTTCTGATACCCATCATCATTCATGTTAAATTTAGACAAAATATTGATAACTTCTTTATAACTATGCTCAATATAGCTACGTTTTTTTAGATTAGAAGGCAATGTGATTGTCCCAAACCTTATGCGCATTAAACGACTTACAGTAATACTAAAAAATTGAAAAAGTCTTCTAACCTCTCTATTACGGCCTTCTTTCAATGTAACTTGATACCAATGATTAGATCCTTCTCCGCCCTTAAATTTTATACTTTCAAATTTTGCTAAGCCGTCTTCTAATTTAATTCCAGATGTTAGTTGAGAAAGTTGATCTTCAGTGAGTTTCCCAAGAACTCTGACAGAGTATTCTCTTTCGATTTCGTATCGAGGGTGCATTAGCCTGTTGGCAAAATCGCCATAAGTAGTAAAAATTAATAGCCCTGATGTATTAAAATCAAGCCTGCCTATAGAAATCCATTTTGAATTTTTGATTTTTGGTAAGTGGTCAAAAACAGTAGGTCTACCCTTTGGATCATTTTCGGATACTATTTCACCTTCTGGTTTATTGTAAATTAAAATTCTAGGTAATATTTTTGCGGAATTTAACTTAACTAACCTACCATCAAAAGTAATTATATCGCTAGCTGATACTGATTGTCCTAATTCAGCTAGTATATTATTCACAGAAATACGTTTCTCGATAATTGCTTTTTCAATTTCTCTTCGAGACCCTACTCCGTTTTGAGCAAGTATTTTTTGAATCCTCATACCAGATGGATTATTTTTAGTGGGTGTGCTTTCCTTATTGTTATTCACAAAATTAACTCTCTTGGGATTCTTCTATACTTTGATCAGTTTGAGATTCTGATAGCTCTTTTGTTAAGGAGCTATTTAACTCTGGTAATTCAGAAAGTGACTTTAATGAAAAATCATTAAGAAAATGTTTTGTTGTAGCGAAGAGAGAAGGTCTTCCTGGGACTTCTTTTTGTCCAATTATGTCAACCCATTCTCTTTCAATAAGTTGCCTTAAAGTGTTTGAGTTGAGAGAAACACCTCTAACTTTTTCAATATCTGCTCGGGTCACAGGTTGTCGATAGGCAATAATTGCGAGGACTTCCATTACAGCTCTTGAGTAATTAGGGGCTCGATCTGGGGTTAGTCGCATTAAAAATTCTGTAAAATTTAAATCTGCTTGAAATCTATATCCAGTTGCAACCTGAATAAGACTCATTGATTTCTCTTGCCAATCATTTCTTATATCATCTAATAGCATTCTGATGGTTGACCTATCTGTTTTCTCAACAAATAACTTTACAAGATCCTCTATAGATAACGGTTGGCTACTTGTTAATAATGCCACTTCAATAACCTCTTTTAATTTATTTATTTGGGTCATTTAGACCTCACCTAATTGAAGGTATATAGGTGATGATGATGATTGTTGATTAATTTTAATCATTCCTTCTTTTGTTAACTCAAGAATTGCTAAAAAATAAACTACTAATTTAGGTATTGGTTCGCTTTCATAATTAAAAAAAGAAGAAAACTCAATCAAATCTTTATCCCCCAACTTTCTCAAAATAATTGTCATATGCTCCCTAACTGAAAGCTCAGATGTACTAATTTGATGATGTTCGAATTGCTTGGCTCTTTTAAGTACATTTTTCCACGCTTCGAATAATTCATCAATAGAGACTTCAGGATATTTAATCTCAGTTACTCTTTCAAAATATGATTGGGCAACCATAATATCTTTACCAACCTGAGGTATTTGATTAAGATTCTCAGCTGCATCCTTCATTAACTCATATTCAATAAGTTTTTTGACTAATTCTGCCCTAGGATCATCTTCATCACTATCAATTGATGGCTTTGGGAGAAGCATTCTTGACTTTATCTCAATCAGCATTGCAGACATTAAAAGATAATCAGCTGCCAACTCAAGCTTAATAACCTTCATTTTTTCTACGTATTCTATATATTGCAACGTCAAATTTGCCATAGGAATATCTAATACATCAATATTATTTTTTCTAATTAGATATATTAATAAATCCAATGGTCCTTCAAATGAATCAAGATATATTTCTAAAGCATCTGGTGGAATATACAAATCTTTAGGAAGTAATTCTATTTCTTCACCATAAACTTTAGCTAAATTTTTTATGCCGGCAGTCATTAGAAATCTATTCCCATTTCTTCACGTACATCTCTCATTGTATCTTTGGCAATTTTTCTTGCCTTTTCGCAACCATCCGCCGCAACACTTCTAATTAAATCTGGGCTATCTTTATACTGCTGCAATTTATCTTTATAGACATCAGATTCTCTATCAAATGAAATAATATTGGATTCCTTATTTATCAATTTAAATTCTGGCTCTATAAGAATCATCTTACCTCCACCCTCTAAATACCCGAGGAGCCTCTCTTTATCACCGAGGCTTAAACCCTGCTGATCTTCAATAAGTGATTGAGCAGATTCTAAAACTTGTTCATCGCCTTTTGCCATATATGAAGCTCGTAATTCTTCGTATAAATGGCTCTTCTTGGTTCCAAGTTTCTTTATAGCTAGTTTAGCTTTTTCTTGATACCCAATATCTTTACCATATAAATTATTAAATTCTTTGACAATGTTAGAGGTTAATTTAACAAATGGTATTTCATTTTCGGCTCCTGATATTTGCGTAGCCCTGTAAAGTAGAACATCTGTGCTTTGCATTAAATCTTGGCCTAAACTACCAAAAGTTAAATTATTTTTTTCTCCAATTTGTAGATTATTTATTTTACTAAACCAATTTATTGGGGTGATCATTGATAATAATGTAAAAATTTCTGTATGTTCTGGAATTTTAGATTGAATAAATATGTTTGCTTGAGCAGGGTCTAAGCCGCACGCTAGCCAATCAATAATCATTTTTTCAGTAGTTTTTTCAATTAATTCTGGCTTAGTATTTCTTGTAACCAAAGAATGTAAATCAGCAACAAAAAATAAACATTCACTTTCGTGCTGCATGCTTATCCAATTTGAAAGCTTTAAATCATATTCATGATTAAATAAATTTAAAGTTGGTTTAATGCCAGAAACTATTCTTTCTATTCCCATTTTAAAACGTTATCCTATTTAACCAAATATAGTAAAAATAATACTTTTACTTACATTTATTAGTGGAAATAATATATTACCGAGTACACCAGAAAAAAGTAAAAATATTATTATAAATAATCCATACCTTTCTAAATTTTCTACATAGCCTGACCATGGGTAAGGCAATAAACTAACAGCAACCCTTCCACCATCCAATGGTGGAATCGGCAGTAAATTTAATACCATTAAAATTAGGTTAATCTGAATTCCTGCTAAACACATAGCAGATAAAAATATTATTGAATTTTGTGGGAAAAATTGTAACCTGGCAAATACAAATGTCCAAAAAATAGCCATTAATAAATTAGAAAAGGGTCCTGCCAATGCTACCCACATCATATTTTTTTTTGGATTTCGTAAATTTGAAAAATTTACTGGCACAGGCTTTGCCCAGCCAAATAATATACCTCCCAACATAATAGTAAGTGCTGGAAGTATAATTGTGCCAACTGGATCAATATGTTTAAGTGGGTTTAAACTTATACGACCTAAATAATGAGCTGTCATGTCTCCAAAATATTTTGCAGCATATCCATGAGCAGCCTCATGAACTGTAATTGCAAATATAATAGGAATTGCATAAGCAGTTATTTTTTGAATTATTGTTAACTCTTCCATATACCCCTATTCTACAAATATTTTTGTCATTTATTTAAACTCTTTTATACCTATTGCTTTTCTAATTTCTTCAATTACAGGTGTTGATACACTCAATGCTTTTTGAGCCCCTTCCCTGAGCGTTTGTTCTATATAGCTTTTATCTTGACTAATTTTCTCGTATTCACCTCTAAAAGGTTTAATTTTTTCATCAAGTAAATTAAATAATTCTTCCTTGGCTTCACCCCAAGCTATTCCGTTTTCATATTTTTTATGCAAATTAAGAATTTCATCTTCACTGCTAAATGCTTGAAAAATTTTAAATACCGAACAGTCAGTCGAATCTTTTGGAACTCCAGGCTCAAGTGAGTTAGTTTTAATTTTCATTATTGCTTTTCTTAATTTTTTTGAAGTATCGAAAATAGGGATAGTATTACTGTAACTTTTACTCATTTTTCTACCATCAGTACCTGGTATTATTCCTTTTTTTTCATCTATCATTGCTTCTGGAATTGACAAAATATCTCCATAATAGTGATTAAATCTATGGGCTATATCTCTTGTCATTTCTATATGTTGTTTTTGATCTTGTCCTACCGGGACTATATCAGCCTTGAACATTAAAATATCAGCTGCCATTAAAATAGGATAGTTATAAAGTCCCATAGTAATACCTTTATCAGGATCAACTGCATTATCATTTTCTGCAACAGCTGCTTTGTATGCGTGTGCTCTATTCATCAAACCCTTTGCTGCTAGGCAATTTAGGATCCATGTTAGCTCAAAAATATGAGGCACATCTGATTGCCTGTAAAAAGTAACTTGTTCAGGGTTTAATCCACACGCCAACCAACAGGCAGCAATTTCAAAGCTAGAAGAATGCGTTAATTCTGGATTTATATTTTTTATTAACGAATGATAGTCTGCTAAAAATAAAAAGCTTGAAACATTTTTTTTATTACTAGCTTCGATTGCCGGAAGAACAGCTCCTGACAGGTTTCCTAAATGTGGTATCCCACTTGTAGTAATACCAGTAAGAACTCTTTTCTCATTATTATGATTTTTTTCGCTCATTCTCATTATCTCAATATATTATTTAATTAAAATTATACTTTATATCTTTACAAATGGCAGAGAGCGAAAGAGGCAATCTTTTATCCATCCCTATCTAAAACGGCTTTTAAAATGTCATTAAAAATTTATGTTTGTCTCTAATGGATATCGTTTATTATATTTGGCCATTTTGACCAAATAGGCTTGCATTGGCTCGGTAATTCTCTGACAAAGCCTATCTCTCTATGCGAAATACCGGGACCATGAAAATCTGAACCACACGAGGCTAACAGATTATATTCTTTTGCAAGCTCAGCAAAATATTGAGATTGTGAGGGATCTTGACTTCCAGACATAACTTCAATACCCACTCCACCAAAAGCTTTAAAATCAGTCATAAGTGCTGGGTATAGCTTTTTACCTAAATCATATCTACCTGGATGTGCTATTACCGCATCGCCTCCAGCATCCTTAATCCATGAGACTGCATTTTCTAATGATGCCCACTCATGATTAACGTAACCAGGTTTACCTGGAGTTAAAAATTTTTTAAACACCTTCTTAATATCTTTTGCATATCCTTGGGATACTAAAAATTGAGCAAAATGAACCCTACCTATAGCTCCTCTCTTGGAAAATCTCTTGGCACCCTCTAATGAATTGAAAATTCCTGCCATGCCTAAACTGTGTGCCATTTTTTCAGCTCTAACATCTCTCCCTGATCGTATACCTCTTAAGCCATTATTAAGATTGATATTAGAAGAATTAAAATTAAGGCCCACTATATGAAGGGTGCGCTTTCGCCAAGTCACTGAAATCTCGACCCCATTAATAAAGATTAAATTAAGCTTTTTTGCCATTATTCTAGCTTCTTCAAGGCCTCCAATGTCATCATGATCCGTAAGTGCTAAAGCTTGAACACCTCTTTCTGATGCATAAGATACTAGCTCTGTGGGCGTAAAAAGTCCGTCAGATATAGTAGAATGTGAATGGAGATCTATGTTTTGGGTAATCATTAGTAACATAGATTATATTAGTAATTTATTGATCGGGATAGGTAAACTTTTAAACATGAAATTTTTATATGAATTATTGCCAGTTACACTCTTTTTTATTTTTTATAAGATATATGATATTTACACAGCTACAGCAGTATTAATGGCGGCTACCTACTTACAGATATTGCTTACTTATCTAATCAAAAAGAAAGTTGAAAAAATTCTTATTTTCACTGGAATAGTAATAACAATCTTTGGCGGGATGACTCTATTCTTCCAAAATAATGCTTTTATCATGTGGAAGCCATCAATTATATATTGGGCATTTGCGCTAGCTATACTAATTGCTGAAAAATTCTACGATAAAAATTTAATAAAAATGTCACTTGGCTCACAAGTAAAAATTGAAAATAAATATTGGAAAAACTTGTCAGTGGCAACT
>Ga0209830_10002870_pt1 | contig 13530 bp, 7 predicted proteins | sample ArcticOcean_MG_C_12_FD_187439 | JGI IMG/M metagenome (GOLD analysis project Ga0209830, IMG submission 187439) | Marine microbial communities from western Arctic Ocean - ArcticOcean_MG_CB8_130 (SPAdes) (version 2) | ecosystem: Environmental > Aquatic > Marine > Oceanic | place: Arctic Ocean...
TCGATGACGACGTTTTTGGATTGACCGCCTTTTTGTAAACGGGCGAACTCTTCGTCCCGGAATTGCGAATATTTTTGAAGTTGTTCGTACGATTCTTTGTATCGTTTTGAGTGGTATAGTAAAACAGCGTAATCGCGAATGTTCTCTTCGTCTGCGATTAAAGCTAAGCGCTCGGTTGCTCTGATAGCCATTTCCAAGTCGCCAAACGGACGGCCCGTTGGTTGTATTATGCCGACGCCTTTGATTGCAGTTTGCATTCTGTCTTGAGAGCCAAACACGGCGGCTTTTAAAGCTAATTCGATGCCAGTGTCTCTCCTATCGTCCCACGTCCATGGCCAAAACGCTCTTTTGAGCGCACGTAATTGCATTTGTAGGGACATTTTCGGAGTGCACATTCTCGCATCCGCGGGAATTCCTAAATTCAAATAATCGTCTCTCGTTATTCCCCATGGCGATTTTGGTAACACGTTCGGGTCTAAACCTCTCGCGCTCGATATTAACACATACGCTTCGTCTTTTAAAATATTCTTCGCGCGTAATATCTTTACGCATCCCATGTATATCGCAGCTAACGCGGCTGGAATGCCTACTTTCTGCGCAATCACGTGATGTAAATACGTCCTATAGGGCGAAAACGCCTCCATCCACCCAACTGGCGGTCGGTATTGATGTTCTTCATATAAATACCTCTCCAAAGCTTTCAAGATCATCCTATCATCGTAAACGCCTCCGAATCTCTCGACGTCTCTCTGTTCGAACTCGTTCATTAACTTCTTCAATCTAGCGACGTAGCTCTCCTGCGGCAATCGCACCGACGTCCTCGACTTAAACGCATCGTCCTCGACCGCTATGAACAAACTCCCTAAAACGACATCGCAATCCAACATCTCCTTCGTATTCCGACACTTCTGTACCTCGTCCAACAAACCCGCCCTGGACGCTCTGACAAACGGTTCCCACGTCTCCTTCGCGGTCGATACTTTCCCGAACTCGCCTTGCACGAACTTCCTCTGTTCTTTCAAATCCTCCTCTGCTGCGTCCTTGTACGTCCTGTTCGAGCCGTTGCGACCGTTCAGTGAAAATTGCCCCGAAACTCGCGCTTTTTTCTCTTCTTCTTTTTCTCGTTCCAATCCTGATCTAGCTCGTTCCTCTTCTTCTTCTTCTTCTTCACCGGTCGTTCTCTTCGTCGCTCGCGCGCGATAGCGCAAGCGCCCGTGTCGCATTGGCAGCAAAAGCTGCAGAGTGAGCGACGCGCGCTTCGTGGAAGTAAAACAGTTTGCCTGGGTCGTCATCTTCGCTTTATGCTTATCCAATTCTGATGATTATGGATATGTACTGTTGGTCGGTTTTGTCCCTGTTTTTGAACCTTTTTTTTTTGTGCTGGCCAATTAAAATCTCTTCTTGATCTCACTCTGATGCTCTCTTTTGATGTTTGGTCAAACTTTCTTCGCATTTTTCTCGTTCGCGTCGTTCTCTTCTTCTTCTTCTTCTTCTTCTTCTTCTCTTCTTCAGTGGTCTCGATCATTCGTGAGCGAGAGCGCGTTGGAACGGATTTAAGTTGTCGAGCACGAGTGTGTCGGCCAATTAAAATCTCTTTTTACTCTCTTTTGATGTTTGGTCAAACTTTCTTCGCATTTTTCTCGTTCGCGTCGTTCTCTTCTTCTTCTTCTTCTTTCTTCTCTCTTCTTCTTATTCTTCTTCTTCTTCTTCTTCTTTAGTGGTCATCTTCGCGCGTGTAGTCAAAGTCGTGCTTTTCTTTTGATGTGCTGGTCAATTAAAATCTCTTCTTAATCTCAAACTCTCAATCTCTACTCTCTCTGCAGCACAAAACTAAAACACGATTCAATTCACTTCGTATCATCTTCTCCATTCTTCTTAGTCGTGCTCTGATACTGTTTTATTGCACGTAACATGCCAGTAACGACGAGGACGAAGAAGCAAAAGCTCGACGACGATGATCGATCGCCTTTGTGGAAGTTCGTGACCGAGATACCGTCAGTGTTTGGAGCCGAAGTTCTAACGAAATTAAATGAGTTCGAGGTGAAGATATTTTATGATTTATGCAGAGCGAGTAGGGAAGTGGTTATTCGATCGAAGATTGAATTGAACAATAAGAGACGTTATGTTTTTGAGATAAAATCAATGCAAGAGTTGGCGTTAGCGTGGGAATATTATCGGTTTGGCGAGAGAGGTAGCGATGGTTGTGAGATGACTCAGGAAAATTTCTGCTCTCGAGTCGCTGAAACGAACAACTTGGATTTTCTCAAATGGGCGCGAGTAGTGAAACGGTGTGCGTGGGATGAAGACACGATTGGTTGGGCAGTATTTCATGGAAATCTCGAGATGGTCAAGTATTGCGTCGAGAATGATTGTCCTATGAATGCGAGTACGTGTTGGACCACTGCCGGAAAAGGCCACTTGGACGTATTGAAGTATTTACGCGAACGCGACTGTCCTTGGGATTCGGATACTTGTCGTTGCGCTCACAATCAAAACCATATCGATTGCTTAAACTATGCAATAGAACAGAAATGTCCAGGTTGGGAGCGATACGACCCAGAACATCCATATTATAATCCATGAACACTTTTCAAGACTTCCCGCGACGCAGAAGACTTCTCGGAGACCGAAGAAGATGAAGAAGTACGACGTCGACTCGTTCGCCGTACTCGACTAACGAGCTGGAATACAAACTCTTTCGCTTCATCGCAACATCGCGCTAGCGGGAACGGATGTAAAAACAGAACGCGCTCGTTTGAGAGATAACCCGTCGCAGTCACTTATTCGTTCCCATACCAAAGAAAGAAAGAGAGAGAGAGAGAGAGAGAGACGGTCGACCGCTCGCTTTGTAATACAGTTACCATAACTACTTCTTTGAAACATTCAGTTCCTGCTGGTCGTCATAAAACGAAACCGCTTCACTTCATTTCTTCAGAACTTAATTAAATCGAATAAGAACAACGCACAGAGACACAGACAGACAATAGAAAGAAAGAGAACGATGCGAACGGAGCAATCGCAGGAAAACGAGCGCTTCGCTGCTCCAAAACGCCAACCGATCAAGGTCTTTCTCGGCACGATCAACCTCGCTCAAGAATCCCCAAAAGAGTGTTTCTACAGAGAGTTCCTCGGAAACGCAAAATCCTACGACTTCGTCTGTGTTTCAGCACAGGAAGGATCGTACCAATACTCGAATAACAAGGAAATCGTTAAAGCGAACGCGTTCAAGGTCATGAGTGGAAATCGAGCGATGAAGCATAGCGAGAAGCGAATATGGAAAACGTCAAGGATGCAGAGATTTATTGGGTCAGTGACTGGGGGAGTCGCCGCGGCTGGCGTGAGCGGACCGTTGGCACCGGTCGGGTTCGTGGTTGGTTTGGTCGGTGGGTATTACGGCGCGAAGAAGTACGCGGAGGAGCAGAAGTGTAGGAAGCATTGGTTCGAGTGCGTCGAGGCGTGTTTGAACGCAGGGGAAGAGGAGGGCGTAGTCGGATGTTCTTCTTCTTCGAGGGAGACGAGAAACGAGAGCCAGGCGGAAGAGGATGCTGCCATGAAGATCGGGGGTCTTTCTTTAGAAGATGGTGACGGAGAAGAAAAGGAGGAGTACGTTCTCGTACAAAGCGAAGTATTGATGCAGATGCGTTTGTCCGTGCATTGTAAGAAACGTTTTCGAGAACGAATAAAAAGCGTGAGAGTGGGCGTAAAAGCGACCGGTATAGGGAACGTTCTCGGAAATAAAGGAGGTCTCATGATTGAGATTCAGTTTTACGGAGGAGAATCGCTCGCGTTTATTGGGTGTCATTTAGCCGCGCACGAGGAAAAGAAATTTTACGAGCGAAGAATAGAGTCCATTCGTACGATTTTGAAAAGTTGTTGGAGAGATAAGGAAGAGAAACCGTTTGGGGCGGAAGGGATCGGCGCAAGCTGGGAGCAGCAATTCAAATCAGTCGCCGAAGCATCCGGTTTAATGAGTGGAGATAGTAAAAGTAATAAGAACAATAAGAAGAAGAAAGAAACGACGAAAATGACAACGAAAACTTTGACGAAGAGAGAAGAGGAACGAAAACAAAAGAGATTACCGCCAGATTTAGAATTGTTAGAATCGGCGACGCATACTTTCTTCATGGGAGATTTGAACTTCAGAGTCGACCCAGGTCCGACGCAAGAGTACGATAATTCTACAAATGGCGGGGCTAACGAAGTTATTGGCAAAGATGACGATGACATCGATCGCGTTTGGAACTCCTGCTGGTCAAAAACTGACGTCGTTAAGAACACTTCGGTGAGCAGGCGCTCAAAAGTCCCAGGAGAAGTATCAGAAGACGATTCGGACGATAGCGATTCTAACAATGCAACGTCGCATTCGTCCCCTTTTCAAACAGGGTACGATTTTGTCGTTGATAAAATTAAACAGAAAGATTGGTCAAGGTTATGGATTGGCGATCAGCTCTTGCACGCGCAACGTCAAGGCAAATGCTTGTTTGGATTTCAAGAATTACCTTTACAGTTTCCTCCATCGTTCAAGCGAAATTCGTCGTCGAGTACTAATAAGAAAGAAGTAGTGGAATCTGGTTTTGGAAGCAATAGTAGTAGTAGTATCGGTCGTACACGGTTACACCCAATCACCGAAGCTCACGAGTATTATACTAAGAAACGCGTGCCGAGTTATACAGATCGCGTGCTCATAAAATCACTTCCTGGATTTGAGGCGAACCGCAAGGCGCACAAATATCAAGCGTGTCACGGCGTGACTACGAGTGATCATGCGCCCGTATTTGCAACGTTTTCTGTGAACCTACTACAAGGCATTACGGATCACGAAGATGTCAACGATGACGTGCTAGAAAGCGGTACGAAAGAACTCGACTATTTTGCAAACATAAACGTTGAAAAAATCGAATTTGAGACCTACGACGATAGATTGCTCTTCTCAACTGTTGAAGAACAAAAAGCATCGTTTTTGAAAGTTCATTTGGGAAAACTTGCAACGAACGCTTTAGAAATAGATGACTTTGAAGCCGGCGACGATAGTCGTTGGTCAAACGCGAAGAAGATTGAGAACATAATCGTCTTTCAGCCGCCAAACCACTCTTTTGGAGAGCACGAAGATGATGATGAAGAAGAAAGTGCGAGGTTAAAGTCGCGTTCTTCGTGCACTTGGATTGCAAGAACTCTTCGTCGCGATGGTGAAGGTCTCATTGCCGATGCGTTGCCCGTAGTGAAGTTGCCTTCAAGAAAAGGCTCAGAGCACGAGAACAAACCTTATTATGTAATTTTTACAGTCGTTAACGAGAAAACAAACGCAAGATTAGCAACCGCAATCGTTAGCGTTCCCACAGATGATGGTAAAAGATTCCCATTTGAAGCGGACTGTACGAGTTGCGGGAGGGTAATTGGAAAGCTCAGAGGCGACTGGCGCGTAAATTTAAAAGCAAAGTAATTTGTTATGATATATACTGGTATTAATTTTATTATTATCATTATTATTGCACGTGGTACGTACCCACAGGGACGAAAGGAAGTTGTTTGTTGATATAAAGTATCGAGAGATATGACCAAAATAATGTACTCAATAACTCACAGCGCCTTGTAGCACATCGTCATTTTGATTACGGAGTCAAGCGTTTCGGATCTCTCGGAAACATGCTCGTTTTGCGAATATTATTCAAGCCAAGGTATAACATGACCACTCTTTCCAAACCTACGCCACAACCTCCGTGAGGAACGGCCCCATATCTAAACGAGCGAATGTAACTCTCGAGGTCCTCGACGGGAATCCCAAAATGCTTCGCTCTTTCAGTGAGCAATTCTGGCTCGTGGATTCTTTGCGCGCCTGAAATAATCTCCTCGCCGCGAATGAAAACGTCAAACGAATTCGTATATTCCGGATTCGCCCCAGGTTCGGGCATGGTATAAAACGGTCTCGCCTCGATTGGATATCTCGTCAAGATGTAAAAGTCCGTTCCATATTTTTCTTTGACAAGTTTACCAAGAACTCGTTCATGCTCGGTGGATAAATCTCCATGCGCGTCAGCTTCCGTTACGCCGGCTTCGTGTAACATTTTAATCCCATCCGGGAACTCCAATCTCAAAGTTTTTCTCAAATATTGCAACGGCTCAAATGGGTATTGCGCGTTAATAACTTGCAACTGCTTCGCGCATCGCTCTTGCAATCCGTCAAACATTGAAACAAATAACTCATCAATAACATCCAAAACTTCGCTGTAATGCTCCTTAATTTGCATTTCAAAATCTAAACCGGTGAATTCGCATAAATGTCTATGCGTATTTGAATTCTCCGCACGGAATACTGGGCCAATCTCAAAAACGCCTCCGAAATCCGCCATAATAGCCATTTGTTTATATAACTGCGGCGATTGAGCTAAACACGCTGGTGTGCCCATATAATCGAGCTTAAACACGGACGATCCTCCTTCGGAAGCTCCGGCGATTAACTTTGGTGAATGAATCTCGACCATATCTCTTCTCCTCAAAGCCTCGCGAAATAAAGCGGAAACTTCAGACTGCACGCGAAAAATAGAATTATTCGCCGGCGTTCTCAAGTCTAAGATCCTATTATTCAACCTCGTATCTTGATTAATCCTCGCATATTGCTTATCCTCGGGAGCGTTATCGATATCAGCTTCGCTCCTGGATAAGTCCGAAATCTCCAACGGAATCTGCATCGATCGACTGACGCAAAAAATCTTTGGATTAGCCATCTCGCACGCTCGATTCGAGCAACTCTCAATAGCTTGCTCTGGCTTCACTAACTCCCCAGTCACATCGACGACGGACTCTTTATTCAAACCTCCAATAAACTTTATCATTTGCTTACTCACCTTAACGTCGTCGACGAAGAACGCAATCTGTAAAGTCTCGCTTCCTTGCCTCAACACCATAAACGCTCCTTTCCCTTTCGCCCTGACTGAATGCACGCGTCCCCTCAACGTCACGTTCGTCCCAATCCTGTCCTCACTCAACTCCTCGATCCTAGCGAACACCGTATCCGTAATCGCCCTCGACTGTATCATCTCTAAATCTCCATAATTCATTTCGCATAAATCGGGCGATAGCAATTCTTTTTCCGCGAGCTCTTCCGCGAGCTCTCTCGCGCGCTCTCGCTTCTTCTGTTCCTTTTCCTCTTTTTGTTTCATTTTTTTCAGCGCGCCTTTTGATAACGCGAGACCGCTCGATTGATCGATCGCTACCTCTTCCTGCTCTGTTGTGGACATTTTTGTATCCGATATGCGAAACCTTAATTAATCGATTTTTTTGTGTTTAGGATATTTTTGTTTTCTCTCTTACTTATATATGTATGTATGTATGTATATACTCCTTCAGAGATATTAATTATGAGTAAACGAAGATCCGATCGATCGATCAATGAGCGCGCGTGTTTTGATTCGTTCTTAATCCGATTTTTGAACGCGTTTTAAACGAGCGTTTTTGTGATGCATTTTTAGGTTTTTTTCATAGTGTTTCCTCTTTTTGTGGGTGCCTTTGATTGTTTGAGAGAGAGAGTTTATATGTTTTCGTGTACGATTACTTACTGGTATGTATATACTACGTCTACTAAGGGGCAATCACTGTCTGGGGGGGGCGCAAAGTTCGTAGCTACACCTAAAGGCACGTTCGGATGAAGCGAACGATGTTTTTCTCGATACCGTTGGCAGATGAGTATTCGCTCCGCTATGTATACGACTACGCTCGTTTAGAGGAAAACACGGCGGCGAGACCGCGTTTGACTTTACCTTTCAAGACGAATGACTCATCGCGCGAGCAAACGTTTGGGACGACTTCGCCGTCGATCATTACGCGACCGCCTTCGTAGAGGTCCGATGGACGTTCTCTAGAGGTAACGCGTAAGTTGTCGTCTGCGTCGTTATCGGCGACGCATCCAACGAGAGTGGATGATGAGGCAGAGCGGTTTAGTGTAGCATCCGATCTGCCGAGTAAACAGAGCTCGAATTCGCTCGTTTTTAAGTAAGTCACGGCTTCGTTTTTAGCGTGCGTTCCTTTAGTATCGAAATCGAGGAGCAACTTGAGTAAATTCAGTTTACTCGTTGGATGGACGATGATTATGTCGAAGAATCCATCTGAAGGTGAAGCGAGAGGGGCAGATTTCGTATCGCCGCTTCCCCATGGAAGATTCATAGCCCATATACCCAAGATGTTTTCGTTCTTCATTGTCCTAAACTCGTCGACTTTACGTTTTTCTTTCACGCCGGGGAGCGGCTTTCCTAATCTATCGCAAATTTCTCGCGTTTCTCTAGATACTTTATACGTCAAATCCATTTTATACGTTCTTAAATTGATTAATCTCGCAATGGCTTGGACGATAAATCTCGTACCGCCTAAGCAGCGAAACCTCTCTGATTCTAAGTCGACATCCGCGAAGAAACCCCAGGATATGCTCAACAAAGCTGTATTCTGATACACCGCTACTCCATCGTCTCTATTAGTAGTAGTAGCAGTAGTAGTAGTAGTATTCTCGTTCGTCGCGTTCATTTGTTGACTAATTTTCTCTTGGTGTTTACTTCTAGAATTAATTACTTTATTGTCATTATTATTATTATTATTCTCGTTATCGTTATCGCTCGTGCCTTTATAAATTGCAAGTCTCGCTCCGTCCAGCTGAATAGTTTGCCCTTTTGCAATCAACAACGCCATCGTCGTCGCGTCGTTCACTTCTTGACTTTGTTCAGCTAGAGAGACGCATATGGCATTCCCAGAGCCGGCGGGAATGGCCCCGATTGGAATAGTTTCTCGTGCGCCGATTTCTTTTTGAGCTCTTTCTACACCAGCGTACGCTTCGGCGATCGTTCCATCGCCTCCAATTGCAATTATACCAAGAATTCGTATTCGCTTCGCTTCTGCATCGTCTCTATTTCCGAGCATCATGGATTCTTTACTTCTTTCATACGTACGTTCTTCCGTTTCACCTCTTCTCTCGGTCACTATAGCTTCTACTGTGCAATTCTTCACGCACGTCAACACCGGTTCGACGTGTTTCTTAAACACTTCCTCGGCTTTCCCTCTCCCAGCGGCTGGGTTAATAAATACCAAAAACTTCCCTCGTCGATTCATTTTTTGATGCTCTAATCCGCACATGTCTTCCAATCTCTTTAAATCTACTAGAGCTTCATCAATTGTTTCATAGTTCACGTCGATGACACGTTTTCTAAATCCAAACCGTTTCCCGTTTTGATTACTATCAGTATTGCACTCTCTCTGCTGCTGCGCTATGAGCACTTGCTCAGGAGCGTTATTGTTACCACCATCAAACGAAAACAAAGACGAAGAAGACGACGCTCCAAAAAACGGTATGCGATCCCATATCGTCCTCTTCTTCGGAAACGTCCTCACGCGCACGCAAAACCTATTCCTCGCGCTACTACCGTTACTACCGCTACTGCCAGAATCTTCGCCGCACTCCAGCGAAACATCATCATCGCTACCACACCCTTTAACGACTATCTCGCACGATGCGACATCTCTCGCCTTGAAGCTTTCCCCCGTCTCCGCATTCTCGCAGCAGCCGCTCCCGAGATCGAACCCAATCTTTTCCCTCAAAACCTCTCTCACATCGTCTTCTCCTCTGACTACTCCGGATTTGTTCTTCTCGACGTCATCGAACGAAATCCTGGACGTTCTTCCATCGTCCAAACTTACAAATCGATCGCGCGCGACTTCCAAGACGACTTTTCTTTCAAAACATGCATCTGGCGATGCCCTTAATCGATCATAAACATCCTCTTTTCTTTCATCAGATTCTTGATGTGCTGACTGTGTTTCCGGCTGTCTACGCCGTCCGAGCTCGCGCTCTTTGCGCGGTCGATCGTCGGTCGAACGTTTTGGTCGTTCCGTATTAGCTTCGGTGCGTCGTTGCGATTGCTTCATTGGATCCAGGATCGAATCGAATCGAATCGAATTGTTCTTTCTTTCTTTCTTTCTTTCTTTCTTTCTTTTGGAGTGTAATTTAATGGAGAGATTTTGTGTTTATTCTGTTATTGGCCCAAAAGTATATTTAGGGTGTTGCGATATATTTAGGGTGTTGCGATATATTTAGGGTGTTGCGATATATTTAGGGTGTTGCGATATATTTAGGGTGTTGCGATATTTAGGGTGTTGCGATATATTTAGGGTGTTGCGATATATTTAGGGTGTTGCGATATATTTAGGGTGTTTGTAATATGTAATTTAATTATAATGTTAAAACGCAGGTTATTTAATTATTAATAAACATATTCCAATTCCTACGTTATCATCATCGAGAGAGATTAAGAGAGAGAGATTGAGAGATTGAGAGATTGAGAGAAACGATGATAGCATCATCGAGCAAAGTACTCTGCTCGAACAAAGTGCGTTCGTTTACGAGGAAATCTTTTAATTCACAACGAGCGAAAGGGGAAGAATTCGATAGTCGACGACGTTTATTGAGAGCGAGTGGTCGCAGTAGTAGTAGTAGTAATAATAATAATAATAATAATAATAATAATAATGGTGGGTTTACGACACAAATCGATCGCGGCGATGAGAGCGACAGTGAACGCGAAGAACGGTTTAAGGATTTGTTCCAAGAGACGTTCTCGACTGTCTTGAAGGCGAACGGGTTAACGAGCGCTAGTAGCGGCGACGCGTGGGAAGAAGAAGCGGACGAACGCGATGGACGAGGTAGTTTGTTGTTAGATTCGTATTTAGATAAAGAGATAAAAAAAGGGTTAGTCTATGAAACTATCGATGATGATGATGATGATGATCGGAAGAAGCGGAAGCAGAAGAACGGCGGAGGAGGAGGAAGCGCTACTGCTGCCGTACAGCAAGGCGTCGTCGCGAGATGGTCTTTCGTCGCAAAGTACGGACATAAACAGGAGTGCTTGACGATGGTCATGGAATGGGTGAGAACGATTGGAGTGAGAGCTGGATTAGATGTAGATAAAGATGTTAAGATTATTTCCGGGAACATCGGTGCGAGCGAATCGAAGGTTGAACTCGAGATTCGGGAGAGTTTAAGGACGATTGCCGATTTCGACGAGTTTTTGCAGAGAATAGATAAGGTCGGGCACAGAAATTGGGGGTTAAGATTTGCAGAGCACGTCGTAGATGGGTCGACGAAATGGGAGATCTTAACGACACATCCTTTGTCGTCATCCGTTAATAATATGACAGTCGATGATGATGATAGAGAAGATGATAGCGCAACCATCTCTACTGCTAAGACGACGACGGCGACGACGACGACGAATAAGTATTCTAGGCCCGGTGTATCGCGCACGCAGCCTAGACGCGTGCTTTCACCGAAAAATTCTTCCTCTCCATCTAGTGCTGGTCCCGGTTCTACGCCTATAAATAACAATAGAAGTAGTAGCACGGCTAGACCGAAATACGAGGACTTACCCGAGGAAGAGCTCATTAAATATATAGGAAAGACTATGCCAGATGGAAGAAGAGTAGTCGAAAACGCATTTGGAGCGCTGATGGTTATTAACCCAGGCGATGTCGGAATGTTTTGATTTTTTCATTGTAAATGTTTGTAATAGTATTTTTATGTGTTCGTTTTTCAACTAACTAACTAACAACTAACTAATCAAATCAACAATATTTTTATTCCATTGTAGATTTTTGTGATTGTGATTGACTGAGATCATAATCATATTGACTCGATTGACTCATATCAAAATCGTCATCAAAATCGTCGTCTTCTTCGCTCGCTTCGCCACCTTTTGCAATCTTTGCCAATTGCGCTGTTAAATCCGATCGATTTCTTCGATGTTTGTTATATTCGACGTCCCCGCCCGAATTCAATGGAACACCTCTCGGTGGTAATGGCGGTTTTCTATCAGTGCTCGCATCACCTTCTCTACTAGTACCACCTGATGAGTTCGTTCGTCTCAACGCATTCGGTGAAGCCGATCTATCGCCAACTGCGGATGATGGGCGAACTTGATGCGGAGTCGTCAACGTGAGCGAATTCGTTGGACTCGTACTATACACGCCGGCACTCATCTGCCTTCTCAATGCGGACGCCCTCACGGCCTCTCTCGCCTGTTGCGCTCTCGATACTACCAAAGCTCGTTGTAAATACGTCGGGTCCGAGTTCTGCCTCATCGCTCGCATTTGCTTCACATGGTCCGGCGTTAACCCGCCCGGCAAAATCTCCCTACACATCGGACACGTACTGTAATCGTTCGCCCTACAATCCTCTAAACACTTCCTATGAAATCTGTGCTTACAAGGCAAAGTATACGTTTCCTTCTTCTTCCTAACAAAACTACTACTACTACCACTATTATTATTACTCCTCTTCTCGTTCTCCTTCTCATCAAAATCATCACCAAAACCATCATCGTCATCATCACCAATCGCGCCAGTCTTCCTTAAGTTCTCGCTCGACACGACCCTCGGCGACTCGAGCTCGTCCAACTTCCCGTAACAAACGGCGCAACACTCCTCGGGCGACACCGAAAACGCCGCCGCGCTCGCGCTACTATAATCCGGTACATCGACTGACATCATCATTCGCCCACTCGTCGGCGAGCTCGTTAAACTCCTAAAACTTCTCGGCGACTCCATTGAAATCCTCGCCGCCGCCGCGTTCTCTCGCTCCTGTTGCGCGAAATGATTCTGTCTCTGTCCATGATTTGGCAGTACTAACGGATTCAACCCGTACGGAGGTGGCGAGAACGATATCTTCCTTTGCTGCTGACCAGTACTGCCCCTAGCGAACGACCCAGCACTACAACCACTCACGGCGCCGTCGTGTTGCGGAGGCGTCTTGAACGAATCCTCCACGACCGCAGTTCCATCGCAGCGGTGTAAGAACTTCCAATCGTTCGATTTTCCACGACCGTCGTCGCAGTTATTGTTCAGCGACGACGAACGCATCTCTCGTTCAGCGAGTTCCAGTAAGTATACGAGTTCATCGTGCGATGATGATCCTTTTGCGTCTTCGTTTTCGTTGCGTTGGATTACGTTGCGGCGATGATTATGATTAAGATCCATCGTTTTATTAAATGCAGGGATTTTAACGAGAGCGTTGTTTTTTGAATTTTTCAAAAGAAAGTACTACGAAACTAAGAAACCCGTCTCTGCTACAGTGCTACTTTTTATTGCAACGCGAATGAAACGCTCGCTGGATTTTCCATGAACCAATATCGAGGTTTTAGATGTTCGTGAATGAACTCTAAACCAGAAGGAAGTAACTATTCGATCCAGCCAATGATAGATTTCTGTGCCGAATTGTTTTTGCAACGCTTTTTATTTTTTTCTATACTTTTTGTCTTTTAAGAAGAAGAAGCGAGCGCGTTGCTTTCGGAAGCGGCGCGATGGACTGCGACGCGTCTCGGTCGTCGTGCGAGTGCGAGAACGCGGCGGTGATCGAGACGAACGAACGCGTTTTACAGAAGTCTTAAAGGACGAAGCAAAGCTAATGAATTTGAACGCGCGTCTGTTTTTAACGCCAAAAGGAGCTTTTAGCGGCGCAGATACCAAAAGTTGAATAAGTCGGTACCGGTCGAGGCGAGCTCG
>Ga0209830_10002877_pt1 | contig 13499 bp, 20 predicted proteins | sample ArcticOcean_MG_C_12_FD_187439 | JGI IMG/M metagenome (GOLD analysis project Ga0209830, IMG submission 187439) | Marine microbial communities from western Arctic Ocean - ArcticOcean_MG_CB8_130 (SPAdes) (version 2) | ecosystem: Environmental > Aquatic > Marine > Oceanic | place: Arctic Ocean...
GTCAAACTATCACTAATGAGGTGTTGATTGATAAGAGAACTCACAAGATAGTTAAGTATTGGGGAAAGGTTGGTTTTCCTTATATTGATACTGGTGAAAAGTTTAGACAAGATAAGTTTGATGCATTTCTAAAAGTGGATGATATGCAATCGTTGGATTTCAATAATCGTTCTTTCAAATTTAACAACGCAGGACTCGCCCTTGCGTGGTCTTATCATCCTCACGCATTTGAAGTTCAATGCAATAATCAAAAATCACCAATGGATGTATTCAACGACTATGACACCTTTTCAAAAGGTATTAAGAAAACACTCAAAGGTAGTTTCTTCAAGAAAAGGTCATTTGAAGAATTGATGCAAAAGAACGACCAGACCAATGAGATGATACGAACAGTATTAAGAAGGGTTTCGGGTGCACAAATGGTTTCAAACTTCCGTCCAATTACTGCATCTGCACTATACAAATTATTTACAGATAAAAATGATGTAGTGTGGGATATGAGTTGTGGATGGGGTGGTAGATTACTTGCATCTATAAAGGCGGAAATCAATTACATTGGAACAGACCCGAACACTCAAACACAGAAAGGTCTTAATCAAATGATGACGACATTTGGAAATGAGGCTTATCACTACGAACTTTTAACAATGGGAAGTGAAGAACACCGACCAGACAAGAACAGTCTTGACTTTGCATTTACATCACCACCATATTTTGATACCGAAAAGTATTCAGAAACTGAAACAACACAGTCATATCTTAAATATTCAAACATCAATACTTGGAAAGAGGACTTTTTAAGAAAGACATTAGAGAATGTCCATTATGGACTTAAACCTAATAAGTTCTGTGCGTTCAATGTTGCAGATGTTAAGTCGTATGAAACTTTTGAGAAAGATACCAAAGAGATTGCAAGAGAAGTAGGTTTCAAATTAGTAGATACATTTGATTTAAGATTAAGTTCTCAATCAAATGACTATAAGGCAGAACCTATCTTCATATTTAAGAAAGGAAAATGAAACATACCTTATCTACAACAGACCTAACGATACTAGAACACATAGTTTTTGTTGCAGAGAAAAGTGCAAAGACAGTTCAATTCTATTTTAAAAAAGGAACAGAACAGACTTACATTACTCCTAAAGAAGATTTACTCGTTACATTTAATTTGTCCGAACCAATCGGATTTGATTATCCTGTTATTGACTTAAAGAAATTCATTGCGACATATTCCCCAGGGGCTGTAGATACTGAAAAAAACACAGTAGATATTTCTTCTATGGTCATACACACACAAGAAGATGCAGAAAGATTTAAGACTGATGTAGTGCAAGAATTAGACTTCACATTTGATGACCTTCAAACCAATCAACGATTGAAGAAATACAAACACTTAAATATTTTAGGTGAGAAGAACAAGTGTATTTTTAGATACCAAAACCACGAGAAGTCTTGGTGGTTTGATGATGGTAATAAAAAGATAATAGAACACGGTAAATCAAGTCGTAAGTTTCGTTATGTTATGCAACGAGATAAATTAAGACTATTACCAAATGATTACAAGTTAATACTTCGTGAAACATCTATCCAGTTTCAATATAAACATTTGAACTATTATTTTCTACCCGATGTTAGTTGGAAAAGACAGAGTGTTAAAGACTGGACAACTGCAACATCTATTATTGATGATAAACATCTAATAGAACAATATCGTAAGAAAGGTTATCCAAAATTACCACCTATTGATAATTCAATAGTTAAACACGCAAGTGAAAAAGATTACGATAAAGTTAATATGATTTTTCAACCATACAAGAAAGACTATTTCCCTCACCTAAGAAAAGATTATCTATCAAGAATGATTAAATCTGGAAATGTAATATTAGATAAAGAGGTTGTGATTACTTACAATCAATACAAAAGAAAAACTACAATAAGTAATGATGCAATTGCACTCAAAGGTGATTATGTTCTTCATCAAATTGCAAGTAAGAAACATAATGGTTCTGCATCGGATGTTTTACAAAGATTTTTTAAGTTTGTAAATGCAAGAGTATTCCTAACAGTAAGAAGTAGTAATACGATTGCAAAGAAATTCTATGAAAAGAATGGTATGAGATTAGTAGGTCATACATCTTGGTCAAAAGGAACACTTCTTGGTGATGTCTATCTATTAGAACGACAATCTTAATTTAGGCTACAGTTCCTAAAAATCTACCTTCACAAACCTCTAACAAGATACCTTTTGCACCTAATGTAGTTGAAGAACCATTCAATAACGAGTGCATTGGTTTAGTAAAATCTTCATTTCCATTAGAATTGAATGTAGTTGAGTAGTTAAATCGTATATATCCGTGTTTGTGAGTGAGTATTTCTTGATTTGAGAGGTTATCCTCTAACCTTAGTAATAGTGCATTGTATTTTGATAATAATGCATCCTTATGAATATTACCAGTTATTGAGAATGTCTTTTTCTTTGTAAGAATTTCATTTTTATTAGACTTTCTTCTATCCTTAATTATTGAAGTAACAACTTTAATAATATCAGTCAATTTCAAAGTAGTATCTATTTGCAGAGTAATGTGTTTTTTATCTGCTGAAATCGTATCGTTTTCTTCTAAAACTTTACAAAGTTCCTCACTAAAAAGATGAGAATGTGTTTTCCACCACTCATTAAATGATTTCGTTAAGACTTCATCTAAATCCCACCCCTTAAATTTACTTCTCTTGACTTTTATCTTCTTGGTAACTCTATCTGCAATCTTCACTTTATGTTCGGATGGATAATATCTATTAACAACTTCATATCTATCGTGTTTCATTATGAGAGTTGCGTTCTGTTCTTCCAGTTCAAGTCCAAGTTTAAGAAATAAAAAATACATTCTATATGCGTGAATGGTCTTTTCTAATACCTCATTATTCTTAATTCGTCCTTCGTCTAAAAAACGATATTCTTTACCTTTCTTTTGATGTTTTTTTAATTCATCACTTAAAACACCTACATTTTTATTAGATGACCCTTTTCTAATAACTTTACTGTGTATGAGTTTTACTGAATTTAATGTTTGAGATGACATCTGTTAATTATATCGTATATTTGATGTGGATTATACCCAGAAAAGAAGATGAAGTGGACATCAAGTATAATGGATACATTAAACAGTGAAAGATTAGACGAAAGAAAGAAGAAAGAAATAGAACGACAATTTGTCGTTCGGCTCAACCAAGAAAGACTGACAATTTTGTCAATAAAACAAACGGAGTAAGAATGTTAAAAAAAGAAAACAAAGACAATAAAGTAATTAGTTTACAAATGCCATCTATTGCAGATTTGAAAAATCCAAACTTCAAAATCAATATGAGTAGAGCAGAAAGAAGAAGGCAGATTAAGTTTGAACGCAAGATTTATAACAAAGCACCTTCAATGATACACGAGAAGAAATATGTCCCTATGAACTGCGTGATGTGTGATGTCAAGATGAAATCAATACACGACACACACAATCCATATCCAATAACTGAACTATGTTATTCAGTAGAGGCACATAAGACTGACAACCCAAACAGGTGTTGCACTGAATGTAACGATATAGTTACTGATGCAAGAATGAAATTATCAATGAAAAACAACCCACAAATAGTAGGTAAAGCATTGTTTATGGTTAAAGAAAACAAAATAGGAGTCGCAGCATAATGGCATTACAAAAGAAAATGGCAGGTAGTAGAAAGTCAAAAAAACTTAAATTACGAATGATGAATGGTTTTAAAAACAAAAAGACACAAGAACACTCAAATCTTATTGTTGCATCATTCCGCAAACCACAATATATGAGGGCAGCATAATGAATATACATTCAAAAGAATACAAAGAAATGATGATTAAAACGACACAACAATCAGAGGCTCGTAACAAGACTTTAAATCAAAAAGATTATCTTATTACTGCAACGACAACAGGTTGCGAAATAATGAGTTTTGGTAAGACAGAAAGAAAGATATTTCCAAGACAACATTACGCAACTGTGTCTTTAAATGAAATTGAAGAATACATTCATAGAATGAAACGAGGTTTTTGGGAACACAAAGACTTACTGGATGACTTTAGTAATGCAGACGAAATTCCATACGAAGAAAAGAAGTGGGGCAGATACTCAAACATTCGTATTGAACCATTAAGTGAAGAATTAGAGAAATCTTATTTAAATGCAAGTGAAGAAGGTTTCTTCAAAATGCATAGACAAATATTAAGTTATGAACAGGAGGTTGATTGATGAATGTAAAGATGAAAAAGTTAATTTCCATAACTCCTGAACGACTATTAGTCCGTATTAAAAAGTTTGATATTACTGACGAACAACGAGATTATTTACTATCAACACAGGCGATGATGCAAATCAAATTTAATAGTAATGATTTGATGTGGTCAGTAGAACAAATACAAGAGAAACTTGATTATTACAAGATGATGACAAATATGGGTATGACATTAGATGATGTATCACCTAATGGTGTTTCAAGTTGGATAAACAAGTGATGAGTAAAAAAGATAAAGACTGTTTTCTTAAAGAATTACTACGACAACTACCGCCACGGCTAGGAGGTAACAACTCAAAAAAATAACAAGATACAAAAAAGTAAGACAAATAATAATTTAATAACAATAGGAAATAATAATGAAACAAATAAAATACAACGACATTAAAACACCAACAACAGTTGAAGAATTTCGTGAGAACTTAAAGAAATACTTCATCTGCACTGGTGATGACTGGTCAAACAGAAACGAACTAATGGTTATGGGAAGTGAGTCCAAAATCAATGAACTAAACAGTTTAGAAGATTTATATAAAGGTTGGGATGCACGACCACACAAACCATCAATTGCACCATATGTTGATTTTGATATGAAATCAATTACAGAACTTGAAACAATTGAAAATATGTTTTCAAGTAACTTTGAAAGTGTAATGAAAGATGAAAGTCGTTTTAAGATTTGCGATATTGATAGTGCAGAAAGTCATAGTGAATTTATGAATACTGCAAAAGTAATGTGGATAGGTTTAGACAATCAAATCTATCGCCAATTCTTTATCAAGACATTAGGTGACTTCTCTGGTTACATCAAAAGAGATGTGAATGTAAGTCTTACTGAGGAGGTTGCGTAATGACTGTTGATGAACTAATAGTTACTGATTTCAAATACGGAATCCCAATGGCAAATATTCACAAAGAGAAGTGGGTGAAATATATTGACACAACTTGTATTGCATTAGAAGTAGATGACTGCGAGATGATGGAAAGTGCATTTGAAGAAGTCTTTAATAAACATTTAGACATCTTTAAAAGTATTCATCCAATGGCAATGAATGAAGTTGATGGTGTTACTGATGAAACATTCTACAACATATTCATAATCACATATTCAAAAAAATGGGATGACATCAAGTATGACGAAGATGGTGATGATGATGGTTGTTAATAATTACACAATGCGAGAAATCGCAAGACTATCTTGGAATGCAATGGACGAAGAACAACGAAAACTCATTACAGATGTAGAAAATATTAAAAGAATGGTTGTGAGTAAAGTAGAAGATTTATTCGTTCAACAATACCACGATACACCAACTGATAATTTACATAACCTTGTAGATGAGTTTAACAATACGAATGACCTTGATGATTGTATATGTGAAACAATCTATGGTTTAGTTTCATAACGACATTCACCTTGATGGCTGGTAGTCATCCACCAATCCCCAAAATCAAAAAGAACTAAAAGTTTTGGGAAGTGTTGTCTTATTTTTGCATATTTTTACTCTTTTTATAAGACAACACCAGTGATTGAAGTCCGACCAGAGAGATAGTTTGTTCTCCCTTAGAAATTTGTGAAATAACATATTCACACAAACTATCAATATAACAAGTTTCATAAGTTATATCTTCAATCACTAACCCTAATTAAGAACAAGTGCAGTATCGCCACTTTTTAACGAGATACAAATATAGGAAGATTAAAAATGTATTACCAAAATAATAATAAGAATATTAGATATTTATCCAAAGAAGATAATAAGTTTGCAAAGAATTTCACAAGTGGAATTGAATGTATTTTTAAAACATTAGAGAACAAGTTACAACACAAAGACACTTTTTATAGAGATATGAAAGAGGCAAAAACATTGGACTTTAAGATAGGTGCAATGTGTAGAGATTTATATACTCCTTTATATATGAAGTATGCAGAACTTGATAAGATTGATGACACTGTTGAAGGAGTTTATAAAGGTGTAGATAAACACGACTATGACACTTATAAACTACTTGATACACGAATGAATGTTGCAATAGATAGACGACACCTCATTCACAGAAAACTTAAATGTTGGTTTGGTTATGATGTGATGTTTGAAGAAAGAAATATCATTGCAATTGCTTAATTCTTAACGACATATCAAATTGAGGCTTATTAAAGTCCTCTTCAAATCGGGTGAGTGCATCACCCAAGTCTTTTGCCTTTCGTTACTGCGGGTATGCATAAGTAACAACTAATTTGAAAGAACAAGTGCAGTATCACCACTTTTCAATGTGATACAAATATAGGAAGTAATAATATGGAAGATATACAAAGTTATGATTTAGAAGAAGTAAAAGAAATAAAAGATATATTAGAAAGTAAAGTTAAGGATTCATTTATGCTTGAAACAAGAGTTACCTGTGATATTCAAGTAGATGATGATGATGTTGAGTTTAACGAAAGTGAAAGTGATACTGCAATAGGTGTTGAATTCGTCTTTGACCAAGAAGATGTATTTGATGTAACTTTAAAAGAACTTCAAGATTATGCATATGAAAAACACTTTGACTTAATAACGAAACATAATGGTGCAGTTATAGATATGAAAGATTTGTATCAATATAACCAATCACTTGCAATCGGGTTTGATGACCAAGTAGAAACTTATGTTTCCTCAAATTTTCAATCACTCAATCCTGAAATTACTTTAATGAATATGAAAGTTACATACAAGTTATTAGGGTAACGACAATTCCCCAGGGGGCTGTAATTAGTCCCTTTTACTAATGCGTATCAGTTCCTTCTGCAAATAATACAAATGCGTATGGAATAAAGAAGGAATAAATCAATACGCAGTTGGTAACTCTTATAAATATTATGTATAGAACGATATATAAGGTATTTAGAAATTAAACAAATGCACGGTTTTAATGGGTTTCGGTCTCTTTAAAGTCTGCACCATATCGGAATAACTGGCGATTTCCCACTGTAAATCAACGAGTTATTCTTGATATGTTATTAAAAAATAATGCAGTTACCAGAAGAACGGTATGTCCTTTAATACTTGAAGATAAAACAAATAAAAGATTATGAATATAGACCTAATAAAGAATAAAACAATAGAAACCTTGAACGAAGTTCAATCACGAGGTGAAGTGAATACTCACCTGAACCACGATATAGAACGACCACTAACATCCGACCAAATAAAACAGAGAGATGCACTTCTTCAAGACAAGAGAATACATTTGAACTACCCGTTGACTGCTAATACCTATATGGATAAATCAATGAACCATCTTCTCATTCAAATGAAGAAACTCTCTCTACGGGTGAATTACAAATTAGATAAAAACTTTGATAGAAGGAAATCAAACGACAATTCTATTGGTGGCTTCAATAAGGTTTTAAATCGTGTTTCTTTTCATTGTTATTTTCAAAAGTCATTAGGTAACAACCATTGTCATTACTACCTTGTTATTCCACCTAAACATAAGATAGAAGATGTTATTGAAGTTATTAGGGAAGAGTGGGTTAAGTTAGACCCAAGAGTTCAAAAGATGTTAGATATGAATGAAACAGTTATAGGTAAGAACGCAATATTAAAAGAATGGTTTATTAAAGAATTCCAATTAACGAATAAGACCTATTCAACTTGGTGCAAACATTTAGTTGTTGAAGATGTCAAACGATATTTAGGTTATTCAGTTAGAGAATACATTGTTGATAAAGACAAAATGAAGGTCTTAAAACAAGAACAGTTTGAGACCTATGAACTTATATAGAACCTATATAAATAGTAATACACACCAACCACCACCACTACAAATATGCAAATGACAACACCTAAGAAAGAACCAAAGACTAATAAGAAGAAAGTGTGTCTTTACTTTGACAAAGACATTTATAAAGATTTTCAAGATATATGTGAAAGACGAGATGCACCTGTATCCAGAGTTTTATCAAGAATGATGAATTCACAAATTAACGCAATCTAATTACGACAAAATGTTTTGAGGCTGTAAGACAACGCCACCGAAAATGGGATATCAGATTACACCTCAAAACACCTTTTATTATGAAAACACTAACTACTGATGAAGTAAGTAATATGAAACTGATGATGGACATTTACATTAAATCTATTCATCAAGATTTAGAAAATGCAGAAATGGATGGGGAAACTCTAATGAAAGTTTTAGAGATGACTTCTAATCTAACAATGTTAAACGCAATGTGTTTGGCAGAGATGAAGGAAAAACAATATGACGCCAAATAATAAACAAAAAGTTAAACAATTACAAAAAGAACGCAAGAAAGAGAACAGTCAATCCAAGAAAGAAGAACTGTTAGACAAGATTATTGAAATGTTAGTGGAGTCCTTATGATAGATACTAATAATCAAGATAATGATGATGACAGACACATAGATAGTGCAGACCAATTTATGGGTGTCTGTATGCAACGATTACAAGGTATAGACAAAACAACGAATGAAAAGTTATTTACTATTACCGCAATGTTAAATGTAATGCATCAATTCTCTATTGCAGAGGCAAAATATCAAAGAAAGAAATCAAACGACAATTAACTTAATTGTCCGTCTTATTCCATACGGAATATTTAAGACGACATTTATCTTGTAGGCTTGTCGTTCATCAAATCTTACAAGTATGAACTTGGTGTTCATAAAACCTGGGGTTATTTGAACGGGGGTTTAATCGCATCAAAACAAGACTTTTTGCTATGACATTGATGAACGCACTCCTCATCACTTAATAAATCAGTATCAGTTGAAATCCACCAAAGATAGAGAATTACACTAATGTGTTCTTCTTCTGTTAATGTTTCCTGTCGTTCTATGAGTCCTTCATAGTAATAACAAAACTTACTATTACACTCTAATCTCTTATTGTTATTTTTAGTTAAAGTGTATTTGTTGTAAATCAAGTGGGGTTCATACAGGCAAGATACATACCAAATATTAACGGAATCATCATTACCGCAAAATAAACTACAACAAAGATACCTATCAATCTAAACACTTAATATGGGTTGCCATTCTTTAATCACTCTATGAGTGCGTCCAACAGAAATACCAACATCTTTTGCAATGTATCTTATTGACTTACCCTTATGACGAAGTTCAACGATACGAAGTTCTGTATCTTCATCAACAACATCTTTTCTTCCAAACTTAACTCCTTGAGATAATGCCCTACGAATACCAATAGTTTGTCTTTCTTTACGAATATCTGTTTCCATCTGCGACATCACTGCCATCAGTGAGAAGAACATAGAACCCATTGATGTATCTGTTCGTATTCCCTGTTTAAAACTGAAAATATCGCATCCTAAGTCGTCTAATGTAGTCATTACAGTAACAAAGTGTTGTAAAGACCTCGCAATTCTGTCGCAACTCCAAACCACTACCATAGAGAATTTATTACGAGTTGCATCATCTAACATTCTCTTTAACTCTGGTCTTTGATTAACACCTTTTGTTCCAGAAACCGTTTCGTTATAGACATTAGTAATATGCCATTTATTGTGTTCGCATATTTCTGCAAGTTCTATTAACTGGTTATCTGTTGTTTGTCCAGTTGTGGATACACGGACATAGACTGCAACATCAAGAACTGCATCTGGTGGTCTATTCCAATCTGTATCTCCATTCTGTAATAACTTTAATCTGTCTATGTGTTCTTGCATAGTAACTCCTTACTGTTGTAATAATATTATTTAAAGAGGGGGGGGGTAAAACTCAAACAGTTTCATTTACTCTACATAAGGGAACCCTTAAAAAGATAGTAACTGTTTTAGAAAGAAATATAAGACTGACAATAGATAGGGTTACATATTGTCAATCTCATAGATGGATGGTATCACAGGACTTTTATCTGTATTTTTTTTCCAATATATTTCTCCATCAATTTAAGTCATTCATACGAAACGACATATCTGTCAGTGGCTAGGGGAACGACAAATGTCGTTTAGGCTTTGAATGTGTTAAATACTACTCAAACTAATATGTGAAAAATCTAATATTTGATAGTTTGAGTTCAGAGTGTTTTAATCGTCTTTTAATCTTCCTTGATTTATAGAAATACATACCAATAGAATGACGAGTATGTTCTCTTCCAGTTGCAGTTTTGATGTTCTGTGAGTTGAGGTATTCTGCAATGTGTTTATTACCCATACCCTCGGTGTGTAGTGCGTTTATGCAATTATGAAGTTCAACAAACTTTTCTGTTTTTGGAATGATTGAGAACTGTTGTGTTCTGAACTTTAAATTAAAAGTTATGAGTAAGTTGTTGGAGTTTTTGGCAAGAGGAAATGGAGGTCTTATTTCTTGTAGAATGTGTTGAATACTACTCCACTGTAACCGAGTAGTATTTGACACATTCTGTAAAATTGTATTGATTTGACAACATTCTTCTCGTATTAGTTCAAGGTTTTTTTTAGCATCCTAATTCTTAATTTCTTTGAGTAACTTCCATCTTTAAGGATATACCCTCCGCTTTTGTCTCCATTATCCTTATAAACGAACTCATCATTCACATAAGGTAACTTAAATCTAATATCTACTTCGTGTTCTAAATTATCAACACTATTAACTACTATTTTATCAATTATTGATTTAAGAAACTCCTTCTTATCTTCAAACTTGAAATCAGAGTTACTCATTTCCTCTATTCTATTTCCCCATTCATTTACCCAGTCAATCCATTTAGAGTTTTGATTACGAGATGATATATCTAATGTCATCTCTTTCTTTTTAACTTTAAGTTTCAATAACTCCGCATCTAACCTCATTAGAACATCATCAATCTCTTTCTTACTTCTAATACCAATTAACTTATCTGTTTCTTGATTAACAATACTCTCTGATATTCTTTGCATCAGTTGTTCGTTTTGTTTTAATCTTTTCTCAATCTTCTTAATATGTTCCTTTGTTTTGACAATAGAGTTGTCATCTAACATTTCCTGTTTAATACTTTCTTTAAAAAGATTAGAGTTTTGAATGGTGCTGATTACTGTTTCCCATACCATCTCATCTGCATTATCCATATTGAGATTTCTCTCTAATTTACATACAACTTTTTGAATACCTTTAATCTCTTTCTTCCTAACTTCTCTACTTTGATTTCTTTTTGCATTACAAGAGTAGTAAGGTCTTTGTTTTTGTGAGGGCGATTTCCAACCGTGAAATGCACCACCACAAGAACCACATTCAAACAATTCTTTTAATAGGTAATCATATTTTATTGCTGATTTAATATGTTTTCCTGTTTTGAACTTCCGCTTTTCGTATAGTTCTTTAACATTGAATACTATATCTGCATCAACAATAGGAGGACACTCCACTCTTATTGTTTCATCAGTTTTTCCATCAGTGAAAGTCCAATATCCTTGATAGTGAGTATTTGTAATAAGAATATTGTGAATACTTCTTTCTGACCATACTGATAAACCTCTTCTTGACATTACACCCTTATCAAGTAATTTAAATTTAATCTTTGGGAGGGAAAGTCCTTTCAGATACCACTCAAACATTTTATTAACCCATCTTTCTTCTTCAATGTTTGGTTCTAAATATCCATTTTCTAAATCATAACCATATGGGGGTGGTCCGCCTTTCCATTTACCTTTTCTCACATTATATAATTTGCCAACTCTAAATCTCTCTGTTCTCAATTGGTTTTCGTATTGAGAAAATTCAGACATAATTCCAATCATTAGATTTGTTTGGGGGTCTGATAGTTGTTGTTTTCCTGTTGGGGTGTGAAGTGTTATATCTTGTTGAATTAGTTTTAATCTAATCATTCCCCAAGTGTTAAGATTTCTACTTAATCTGTCTGTATTCCAAACATACAAATGTTTGATTTCACCCCTGTCAATTTCATTAAGAATTGAAAGTAGAAGAGGTCTATTTGATAAGTCATCTTTTGAACCAGACTGACCGCCTTCGTTCCATAACTTGTGTTTCATTCCAAGTTTATTTGCTCGTTTGATACCTTCTTCAAGTTGAGTATCAAGTGAAGTTCCTTCATCCTCTTGGATTCCTGTTGAAACCCTCGTGTAGATATGTAAGACTTCTTTTTTTGCCATTTTTAGATAATGTGTCAAATACTATTCAGATGTGAATAATAATACACTACCTCCATTTTTATTTAATACAATCACGACAATTGTCGTTGAGGCTTGTGGTATTCTATTTTTTTCATAACGACAATCACACGGATGGCTTGAATGGATAAAGATATTGAATACTTAACTGAAATTACAACAAAAGGTCTCTACTCAACAGATTTGAGGGGAAAACCAATGACTGTTGAAACTTTCTATGATGCAATAACAATTATCAATAGTAAGTCGGAACAACTTCAAAACTATGCAAATATGGGTTTCTACAAGGTTGGTAAGTTATTGTCTAAGGCAAATTATGAACTTGCAAAAGGTGATTGGGGTAAGTTAAGAAAGAAAATTGCAGATGGTGGATTGCATATCAAGACACAAGAAAGATATATTGCAATTGCAAGAAACCCAAACATAGAACTTAATTATGCAAACTTACCTGAAGAATGGACTACTTGGTTAAAACTCGCCAAATTAGAACAACACGAATTTGATAGTATTCAACATCTAATCAGTAAGAAGATGAAATGGAGTGATGTTGCACCATTACTTGATGATAATTCACCATCTTCAAAAGGTGAGTTATTTTCAACAAACGAAACACCTCATCATAAAGAATTATTCGGATTGCAATTCAATACAGAAGTTGGAACTAAAAGACACTTAAAAGATTTTCAACAATTTTCAAAAGAAGTAGAACAACTTGCAAAGAAATACTCATTCATCAAGTTAAATAAGAAGAACTACTATGACAAGACAGAATACTTTTTAAGTAATGATGAAGTTGATGATGACACTACTATGGAAGTTGCAGAAGGTGAAAGTAAATCTATATTCAAAAAACAGTATCAGTCATCCACAAAGACTGAAATCTAAAACGACAACTACGATTTAGGCTAGGACGATAATGTCATTACTAACTTCACAAGGTAATCTTAAAAGTCAAACTATCACTAATGAGGTGTTGATTGATAAGAGAACTCACAAGATAGTTAAGTATTGGGGAAAGGTTGGTTTTCCTTATATTGATACTGGTGAAAAGTTTAGACAAGATAAGTTTGAT
>Ga0209830_10002901_pt1 | contig 13447 bp, 9 predicted proteins | sample ArcticOcean_MG_C_12_FD_187439 | JGI IMG/M metagenome (GOLD analysis project Ga0209830, IMG submission 187439) | Marine microbial communities from western Arctic Ocean - ArcticOcean_MG_CB8_130 (SPAdes) (version 2) | ecosystem: Environmental > Aquatic > Marine > Oceanic | place: Arctic Ocean...
ACAAATAATTAAATATTTATAAATTAAATTAATGTTATTTTAGAGTAAAATTAACCAATGAAATTAGAAAATAAAATTATTTCTAATTAAATACTAAAGGGAGAGTTATAATTAGGTTGAACATTGTATTTAAATTTGTATTATTTTTTTTCTTGTTCAAATCTATAGATTAATAAATGGTATTTATAATTTTTTTATAAAAAATGTAATACAATTTAAATTACTTTAATAAAAAGTAATGTCAGTTAATCTTCCTTTACTGATATCTTCAGTTGTTAAAAATTAATTATATTTGAGAAACATAAATTCTAATTTAAATAAAAAACATGGAAGGTTTTAATCAATGTTCAAAAGGTCATTTTTATAAAGAAGATAAGGCTAGCTGTCCTTACTGTCCTGAAAATAATTCATCAGGGGATATAAAAACAGAGTTTTTATCTAAAACGGAAACAAGTTCTGAAAATGAATCCTTAAAAACTCAAGTTTTTGGAGGACAAGGTTCCACAAAAACAACAAACTTAAAGGAATCGAATACAAACGAGCCATTTGATGCAACAAAAACAATGATTGTTGGATCTCAGCAAAGTTCATCAAATGATGCTTCTAGTCCACAAGTTAGAAGACGACTAAGAGGTTGGTTGGTCAGCTTTGACATTGAGGACTTTGGTGTTGATTTTAAAATACTTGAAGGCAGAAATATGATTGGATCCAAATCTTCGAATGAAATAACCGTTCAAGACCAGCAAGTTTCTTCTGTTCATGCGCTTATTTTGTGCAGGAAAGATATATTCTTACTTACTGATGAGATGTCATCTAACGGCACTCTTATAAATGGGGAAGATTTATCGCCAAGAAATCCTTCTGAATTGACAGATGGAGATGAAATTAAAATAGGTAATACAACTTTGCTTTTCAAAAAAGCTTTTAAATAAAAACCACATTGAAAAACTCCGTTCTATATTTCTGCGTAATATTTTTTAGTTTTTTAAGTCTTCAAGCTCAAATTAAAATAAATAGTGAAGTTGATTTAACAAACTACCCTTCTTTAAGTTTCGATATTTCTAACAGAAACCCAAAGGTTAAAACAGAAGTCAACTATAATTTCTTTAAAATCTCAGGTTCAAATGAAGTTCTAATAGACTCTATTTCGATGACTCAAGTGAAAGACACGCTTAATTATTCAAAAATAAATAAATGTGTTTTAATCTTAGTGGAGTCCATAAATAATCCTCAGAGAATAGAACAGGTTAATACTTTTTTTAGAGCGATAAGTAATTCTTTAGAAGAATTCGTAAATCCCGGAGATAAAATTCAAATAGCTGCTTTTCATTTATGGCAAGACAATAAACGAATAATTAATCCTTTGCATACCAGTTTTACGGACGATATTGAAGTTCTCAAAAATGCTATTAAGAATTATGATGCATCAAAAAATAGAGAAACAAAACCAGTTTCTGAAATACCAGGTGCAATTTTGGAAGGAATTGATTTATTAGTTGAAATTCCTGAAAATTACCCTAAATCTATATTATTATTATCTGAAGAGCGCACCAACATTTATTCAACACAAAAAGAATTTGTGAATGTTATAAAAACAGCTAAGGATAAAGAAATCATAATTAATACCATTAAGTATAATCGATCTGATTATCGGCAACATACGAATCCAATTATAGCAGCTCAAACTTACGGTGAATCTCATTTACTGGAGCAAAGTCGAGGGAATTTAAGAAAATCCAATATTAAAAAACAGCTACAAGCAGAAGCACTCATAATTTCGGTAATAAACAATGTTGTTAAACGCTCAAAAGGAACCATTGCAAGAGCTACAATAGTTCTTGAAAGTGTTTTTAAAGATGGGGGTGAACAAAAGATATTAGTAAAAGAAAGAAACGCTCCTTACTCTAATGATTTTGTTTATAATGCTCCTGGAAATTGGTATTTTGGTCAGTTTGAAAAAAATCCATTTCCAACAATTTTAATTAGCGCGTTACTATTAATTTTAATGATTCTATTTTTTAGAAAAATTAAAACAAAACAACAGGCTAATAAATTAAAATCTTTAAACGAATCGGAAGAACAGAAGAAAAACAATTTAAAACAGCAAGCTGAAATTTTAAGTCAGAAAGAAGAGATTAAATCTATAAAAAAACTTGAACAACAGCGTATAAATGATTTAAATACCGCACAATTACTAAAAGCTAAAAACAGTAATGAAGCAAAATTAATTCAGGAAATGAAATCTTTAGGGAGTTTCCCGATTTTGAAATTTTCGGATTCTGAAAATAGTGATTCTTTTGAAATTAACAAACCCTCCATGAGTTTTGGTAGAGATAAAAAATCTAATGACATTCATATTTCAAATTTGAACATGTCTAGAACACACTTCTCTATTATATTCAAAGCATCTAATTACATGATTCTTGACAATGACAGCACTAATGGAATGATTATCAATGGATATAAACTTAAAAGTACCCCTCTAAAGCATGGAGATATTATTGAAATTGGAGATGCTACATTTACATTTTACCTATAAAATTAACAGATGAAATTAAATCATTTTTCAAAAACAGTAGTTGGCCTAGTTCGCAAAGCCAATGAAGATTGTATTGGTAATATTACTACACCAAATAAATCCAATATGAACCTTCGTATTGTATGTGACGGTATGGGAGGCCATATTGGCGGTGCTAAAGCCTCAAATATTGCGGTCAATTCCATACGTGAGTATTTTTCAAATACTCCGAATCCAGTTCCTCAAGTGGCTCTAAACGAAGCTATTAGTTTTGCCAATTTGCAAATATTTGGTTTTGCACAAGCTCAGCCAGAGTTTAAAGGAATGGGTACAACATGTACTGTATTATTGGAGAGTGAAGGATTGATTTACATTGCCCATGTCGGAGACAGTAGAATTTACATCCACACAGATAAAAAACTGTACAGAATAACGAAAGATCATTCTTATGTGCAAGGTTTAGTTGATAAAGGAGAAATTACTGATCAACAAATGGAAACGCACCCAAATAAAAACCAATTAACTCGCGCACTTGGAATTGCCGCAGAAGTTCAGGTCGAAGTCGCTTCAAAGCCCATTTTAGCCAAATCGGGAGACTCTTTTCTATTGTGTTCTGATGGTTTAAACGGCCTGATAAACGATCGAATGATTAATTCTGTTATTAATACCAATAACACACTGGAAACTAAATGTAATAATCTTATAACAATGGCTGAGGCCGCAGGAGGGCATGACAATATTTCTGTTGACTTGATTGAAGTCCTCGAAAGTGAACACATCAAGACACAGTTTGTAAATAAAAATAATGAAGATTTAATCGACACAAAAACACAACAAATTGTAATTGATCAGCTAAGTCAGAAAAAAAACGCTCTAAGCTATTTAAAAAATAAAGTAGTCATTTCTTCTGTTTTAATTGGAGCACTAGTTATTGTTTACCTTGTGTTCATCCAGCCTAATAAACAGCCCCTGCAACCGCCAATAGAGAAAGAAATAGAAATTATAAAACCAATAAGTAAAATAGATACCATAATAGTTGTTGCTAAATCTGGCTGGGGAAAGGGTAACCTTAATGAAGAACTTTATCTTAAAGTTATAGAAAATGTGGGAAAAGAAAATTATTGTAAAGACTGTCCTTTGTTTTACAAGAAAGGGAGTAATGAGTCAATTTCAATTTGGAAATACAAAAAAGAGGTTAATTTAGACGTAGGCGATTACCTAATGGTGACCGTTACCGACGGTAAAGTTGATATGCCCAAAATAAATAAGAAGGAAAAAAGAAAAGAAAAAGAACCTAGCAATCAATTTTCTGAAGAAACTAAAAAAGAAAAAAAGAGGAAAGAGCGAATAAGGAAAGAGCGATTAGAGAAAGAACGCTTAGAGAAAAAAGAGGAATTAGAGGCAAAAAAAACCAAAACTGACAGCTCGAAGGTTGAGAAAGTTAAAAATGAAATATCAGTAAAAGTAGGAAGTGAAATTACAATTGGTATAGGTGGTAATAGTGCAGAAGTAAATAAGAAGAAGAAAAAATCAAAAAAGATACATGAAACGAAAAGTGATACACTAATCAAACAATAAAAATTTATGTTTCCAGACTTAGGAGCAAAATATATATATGTAAAGGAAATTGGAACTGGGGGTACAGGCGTCGTCAACTTAGCCCTCGATACCCATACCGGTTTTCAGGTTGCTGTAAAATCTTTGTTTAAAAGTCATTTTGAAAACAATCCTGCGATGTTGAAACGTTTTAGGATCGAAGCAAATATTTATTTAATGCTATCCCATCCAAACATCGTAAAATTAAAGAATTTCATTTTAAAAGATGGTGCGCATTTGGTGATGGATTATATTGAAGGTATGACCCTAGAGGAATATATTAGAACGGTTACAGGTCCTATTCCTTCAGAAGTGGCAATTGCAATTATTAAGGACATCGCGGCGGCTATTGGATATGCACACCAAAAACAAATACCAATTGCTGGATACAATGGAGTTTTACATTTAGATATTAAACCAAATAATATTCTCATAAGTGATTCTGGAAAAGTGATGGTTATTGATTATGGGATCTCTCAGGGAACTAAAGAAGACCGAATGGACCAAATTGTAGGAAGCCTTATGTACATGGCTCCAGAGCAACTGGAAATAGAGTCTACTTTAGATCATCGAACAGATATTTATGCATTGGGCGTCTTATTACATCAAATGCTAACGGGAAATACTCCTTATTCGCTTAAAGACACTAAAGATGAAATTATTCGAAAAATTCAGAAAGAGCCATTAGAACGACTGATTGCTATTTACCCTCATGTGGATAACCGATTGCAAAAAATTATTGATACCGCTACATCTAAAAATCCAGACAAAAGATTTAAAAATTGTGACGAATTTATTAATACCATAGAAGAGATAGATCATGCAGCAAATTAAAATAGGTAAGGCATCGATAAATGATATTGTCATAAAAGACAGTACTGTTTCAAGAGAACATCTCGAAATATTTATTGATGATGATAAAAATGTATTTATTACAGATTTAGGTTCAACCAATGGAACCTATGTCAATGGTATTCGAATTGATAAATCGGTAAAATTAGAAACTTTTGATATTCTTTTAGTTGGAAATTCTTTGATTGAGTGGCCTCGATTCCTGATAGCTGACGACAATCTTGAAAAAGTTTATGAAACCTTAAACAACCCACCCCCACTAGATAATAATAAACTTGATTTAATCGTTAAAAAAAATAAATTAAAACCTGTTTATAAATTTTTACTAATTTTTATTTTGATACTATTTGTAGTGGTTTTGATTATGTCCTTTGTTGATAAAAATTATAATCAATTTAATAATAACAATGGGTTTGGAAACACATCTGAAAGTATTGATTCAGAGATACAAATAAAGTCAAACCAACGAAAAAAACAGAGTACCACTGTAACTTATGACTTTTCATGTTTATCCAATAATGGAGATATTGGAAGTAATGATGCCATCTATAATTTTGGAGAGCTCACAAGAGATGTTCAAAGCACCTTTTTTGATGATATCAATATTTCGGTTGATGATGAACAAAACGCTGGTCTTGAGATATTAAAGACTTACAAAAAGAAATATCAATTTATTGAGGGTGGTACAGAGTTTAAAAATTTAAATGCCATATTAAAAAACTTAGTAAGTCGTTTGGCTAAACCAAGAGGGTTTAAATACAAAATACATTTTGTTGATGATTCAATGTTAAATGCTATGACTGCTGGAGGTCATATTTTTTTCTTTAAAGGAATGTATGATTTTTGTAATACAAACTCTGAATTAGCAGCAATAATTTCACATGAAATAGCTCATAATGAATTAGGTCACTTGACCATCGGTATGAAAAAACAAAAGGTAGCTAATAACTGGGGAATTTTAGGGGAAATTGTTTTAGGAATTGAAAATGCAATTACTCAAAGTTTTAATCAAAAGCAAGAAAGTGAAGCAGATTTATTTGGAATGGACTTAGTTTATCCTTCAAGTTTTAGAAACTGTGATGCTGTAACACTATGGGAGCGCATGAGTCAAAACGAAAATGAATTTGATGTCGTTGACAACTTCTTTCGATCCCACCCTTATTCTAAAAACAGATCAAAATGCATTATAAACCACTTAACTTCAAATTATAATAAAAACTGTAACTAACATGAAGTTATTTTTAAAATATTTTTTAATTACTATCATCTTATTATGCATCACAGCCTGCACCTCAATTAAAGATCCTAAGCTAGTATCTATAGATAATGTGGTTATGGAGTCAAGTGATGATTCTTACACTGTTTTAATAGATATTAAACTTTATAACCCAAATATGTTTCCGTTACGTTCAAAGGATGTGAAACTGGAGCTGTTTATAGATAGTTTATTTATTGGGAAAATTCTGTTAATGAATGACTTTTATATTAAAAAACGAGATACATTAAGCCTTAAAACTAAGCTTATTATTGATTATAAGCTATTTAAGCAACCTGTCAATTTAAATGATACTTTGAATTTACGGGTAAAAGGGTCTGCTAAAGTTTCAATATTTTCAATCAATTATAAGTTTGATATTGAACATCAATTAAGGTTATCTGATTTAATGGAACCTCTTTTGAAAAATAATTTAAAAGAATCTGATGTTAATTTTAGAGCTATTAAGGTGAAAAATATTAGACTTTCAACTGTTGATATTGTGTCGACTTTAACCTTTAAAAATAATTTTAACTTTGACTATACCATTGAAAAGTTAAATATTGAAATTTTTGATTCAAACACATACACTAATTTGGTTGGTCAATCAAGTATAGGAAACCCCATACAAGTGGTTCAAAAAAGTAATATAGATATTGAATCTGCCATCTCATTAAATACAGCAAAACTTGGAAAATCAATTTTGAAAAACCTGTTTAGAAGAAGATATTCTTTATTTATTAGAGCAAATGCAGTAATAGTTTTCAATCAGATTCAAGTACCAATAACTATTTTAAAACAAGTAGATTATAACCCTATAACCCAAGAAGTTAATATAAAATAATGAGTTCAGGCTTAAAACTATATCTATATCAAAACAATGCGTTATTTAAAAAAATAGCATTTTCTCACAACCAAAAGTATGTTGTAGTTATTGGTGCAGGTGAACAGGCCTCATTAAAGTTAAACAATAAGTTAATCTCTAGCAATCATGCCCAACTTGTTTACGACACTGAGAACCAACTTCATTTACAGGATCTTAGCAGTACAAATGGGACCTTTTTAAATGGTGCAAAAATTTCACCTTCTAAAACTTATCTAGTAAATCCTAAAGACACTATTCAATTGGCGAGTGCAAATGGTGTATTAATTGTTGTTGAGGCTTTGAGTAATGACTCTCTGAAAGAAGATAAACTTAACATTTTAGATAAATTAAAAACCAAGTCTAAGGTTGTGATTGGAAGAGCTGATAATTGTGATGTTATTTTAAATAGTGGCTCTGTAAGCAGGGAGCATGCAGAAATCAACAAGCAAACTGATGGAACCTACTCTATAAAAGATTTAAACTCCACAAACGGCACCTTTGTAAACGGCAGTAAAATTAAGGGCTTACAAAGGATTATACTTTCTGATAAAATATTTATTGGAAAGCTGCAATTATCTCTAGAAGGCGCTACAAAAGATTTATCTGAAGAACTCGCTATTTGTGTGAAAGGCATAGAAAAGGAGTTCATTAACAGTGGCAAGAAAATTAAAGTTTTAGGTAAAATGGATTTGGCCATTCCTTCCAAATCATTGTTAGCCATAATGGGGCCTTCAGGGTGTGGAAAAACAACCCTGATGAACACTCTAAATGGGGTCTCACCTGCCACAAATGGGAAAGTTTACTTATTTGGGCAAGAATTAATTTCAAATTATGAATACTTAAAAACCCAAATAGGCTATGTGCCTCAAGATGACACAATACATCGTCAATTAACTGTGAAGCAATCACTTTATTACACTGCAAAATTACGATTAGACAATTTCACAGAAAATGAGATCGATTCTAAAATTGATGAAATTCTAGATCAATTAGGAGTGTTGCACGTGAAAAATAATTTAATTTCAAAAATAAGTGGAGGCCAACGAAAACGTGTTTGTATTGCCTTAGAGCTATTGTCTGAACCATTAATTTTATTTCTTGATGAACCAACTTCACCTCTTGACCCACAAACTATTGAGGATTTTTTAAATATATTAAAAGATTTATCGAATAGAGGTACTACAGTTGTTATGGTAACACATAAGCCTGAAGACCTCGAATACATGGATGAAGTCATATTTCTTGCTAAAGGAGGGTTGCCTGCATATTTTGGAGATTCCAAAAGCTATAAAAGCTATTTCGGGGTTAAAACAGCGGTTTCTGTTTTCTCATTGCTATCTGACTCTTATTGGATAGAAAAATACAGGAATCCACGTCCTGTTAGTGAAGTGCTTGAAGCTGAAAGCACTCTATCGAAGTCATTGAATAAATCATTTTTTGAACAGTACATTTGGCTAAGTAAGCGCTATTTTAAAATCAAAACCAACGACAAGGTTAATTCTATTGTAATGCTTCTGCAAGCGCCTATTATTGCTATTCTTATTTGTCTAATTTTTGATAATATAACTCCTGCCGTACCATTTATCACTGCACTATCTGCTATTTGGTTTGGAACAAATAATGCCGCTAGAGAAATTGTAAGTGAGCTTTCCATTTTTAAAAGAGAGCGAATGTTTAATATGGATATCAGTCCCTACGTATTATCTAAAATATCTATTTTGGCCTTCTTTTCTATTGTACAATCGGCAATTTTTATCGGAATATTATTTTTCCGCTATAGTTTAAATGAGCCCATATTAGAGTATAATGCCCCATTTTCTGCTTTTATATGGATGTCTTTTTTATCTATTGCAGCAACATTTCTTGGCCTTTTACTATCAGCTACTCTGGATACAGCCGAAAAGGTAATGACTATTGTTCCGCTCGTGCTTATTCCTCAGATAATGCTAGCAGGCTTAGTCGCAAAAATAAATACTCCTTTCGTAGAGGTTATTAGCTATTTAACATTTACGCGCTGGGGAACCGAAGGGTTTAATGCCATTCAAAAAGAAGTTGTAATTTCAAATCTTAAGGGGGAGACAGCTTTAAATGCCATAGAGCAATTAAAAGGCCAGTTTTATGAAGATTACCCAAATTGGTTTGGTGAGTTGGCCGGAACCCTTAAACTCGATATCCTAGCGGTTTTGCTATTAATGGTAATCATGACCTATTTTATATTTAGACAACTTAAGAAAAAAGTTGAAGTACTTTAATTAAGAAAAATTATGGAAGGTTTAGAAAAATACGAAACAATAAAGGATCTTGGTGAAGGTGCTCAGGGCACTGTCATTCTTGCACGAGATACCGTCCTTGGACGACGGGTTGCGATCAAATCTTTACATCCATCATTAACAGCCGATACTGTGCATGTAAAACGTTTTGAGGAAGAGGCTAAAACTCTGGCAGGTCTTGAGCATCCATCTATTGTCACAGTCTATGAATACGTGGCAAACAATTTGGGATGTCATCTAATGATGGAATACTTTGAGGGCCATCCACTGGATGATTATATTAAAAACATTTCTGGACCCATTGTAGAAGGTGTAGCAATTGATCTTTACATTAAGGTGTTGGAGGCAATGAACTATATTCATAAAAAGAAGATTATTCATAGAGATATTAAGCCTTCAAATATTATGATTAATGATGATTTTGAGATTCGATTATTGGATTTTGGAATTGCAAAAAACACCGAAAATGACCCGACATTAACAAAAATAGGTACTTCTGCAGGGTATACACCAATGTATATGAGTCCAGAACATTGTAATGGAGACCCTATTACCATGTATTCAGATATCTATAGCCTAGGTGTTACACTTTGGCAAATGGTTACAGGAAAGGCTCCCTACGGAGGGTTTACACAGGGTCAAATTTACTTAAAAGTCGCTACTGAACAACTGCCATCAATTCAATCTATATATCCCAATGCGAGTCTTAAAATGAACGCTATTATTCAGAAGGCAACACACAAAAACCCCAAAGAACGTTTTAAAACCTGTGCTGCTTTTAAAAAAGAATTAGTAGCACTGAAAAATCAAATTAAAAAGGCAGAAAAACTCATTGAAACTTCGTGGTTGGCTCCTCAAGATATAGTTAGCAACCTAACTGTGAAAATAGCGAATGGTATTGAGGCTGATATTTCAGTAAATAATGAACGTCATTTTGGAGTCGAGTTCAGTAAATCAATTGATGTATCTAACGGCACCGCTACTACTGTGATGGTAGAAAAATCTGGTTATAAAAAAATAGAGCAGCAGATTTTTCTCAAAAAAAATGAAGTACTCCTTTTTAATCTAGAGAAAAAGACGTTTTCGTTTGCTTTAATTATAACAGGAATACAAAACAATATAGCTCCTTATTTAAAAAATGTTAAACCAAATTTAAACATGCTTTTAACTTGTTTGAAATTGGGCAGCCTGTGGGCTTTTGAATCGGTACAATTAAAACTTAAGAAAAATAATTCTGAGGTACTTGAATTAAAAACTATTGAAACCAAAAAAGCGATTGTTGTGTCTGTTGAATCTTTGAGGCCGCACAAAAAAGAGTATGCAGTGTATTTAGGATTCTTAATGTTGTGTATAGTTATGTTATCTAGTTTAACTTCAAATAATGAATCTAGAGCCGAAGAAGAAGTAAAAAAAGAAGCGATAGAAACCGATAAGATTGATACTGATGTGATTTCTATCGTTAATTTTGAAACTCCTGAAACAGAAATACCTGAATCACAAACCTCAGTAAAAATTCCTGTAGTTCTATCTGAAACTACTGATTCAATAGTCAAAATTTCATTAAAATTTTCTGGAACTGCGAACACAGAAGATTATACGATATTGACAGATACATTAATTATAAAAGCCAATCAAAAATTAGGGTATATTGAACTGGATATTACAAACGATTCAACCGAAGAACCTAATGAAACAATCCTAATTGAATTAGAAAACCCTGTATACGCAACACTAGGTGAAAAATCCAATTATAGTTACACGATACTTAATGATGACTCTAAGGGTGTTCAAAAAAAATTTTCAAAAAGAGGGAAAAAATATAAGTTAATTTGTAAGGGCTATGATTTGTATCAATACCATCACGATGGAAGCGGTAAGTATTATAGAGGAAAAAGAGTTAAGCAAAATTCAAAAAAGTGCGGATATAAAGCACCGCAGCCGACTGTACGAACCCAAAATACAGTAGATTTAGATATAAGTTCTCCGCCAATAAATAATTATGAAACTATTATTGCTAAGGAACCCCATGATCGCAGAACAAGCCCTAATAGTGATGGTTATTTTATCACCATTCAAGATAATGGCAAGAGTAAATGTTTGTTAAAGGTTTGGAAAACAACTTCAACATTTATGGTCAATGAATATGAAATTATTGGAAAAATAAATAATATACACTATTCGAATTATAAATTTTATACTAATAAATCTAGAGTACTATTAGACCATCACATCATCAATGTTTTAAATAAAAATAAGTCTTACTTAGGGACAAAAAAAATTTTCAAAAAGAGAGTTAATTTTCAAAAGGAAGGGTCTACAAAAGAAAATAAAATTATTTCTAATTAAATACTAAAGGGAGGATTATAATTATGTTGAACATTGTATTTAAATTTGGATTATTTTTTTTCTTGAAAACACAAGCTATTTTGATAATCTATTGGAACAAAAAATAAAAGATTTTCAATCTTTAAATAATTTAAAAGCTGATGGCATTGTGGGTGCTGATACTTATAGGTATTTGAATTTATAACAGAATTTAATTGGGTATAAATCCTCTCCAAAATAGTTTAACTTTAATCCCTTTACTAAAGCTTCTCCCATTTTTATTCAAAATTTAATATATCATGAAATAGATACTTTATAACTTTTTACTACCCCATCTTGGACCTGAATACCCTTTGTTAAAACTAGTTGTTACATTGTATCCATTGATTCGAGCAATATTTGTAGCACCATCCTCTAACATTTTACTACCACAGTTAAGATAATCAACACACATAGTTGTAGAAAAATTCTGGCGTAATGCTTTTAGTAATATTGTTTCAGAGCCTGGTTGCCCTAAGCGAATATAAAAAGGATAGTTTCTAGCGATTGTTCTAACCCCGTTTTTATCAATTGCTGAAGTTAAACTCGTTATTGCATTTGGGTGATACTTCAGCATTTCAACTAAAACATCACCAGCAGCAAATCGAACAGATTGACTTGTGTTACGCATCTTTTGCTTCATAGTGCTAACTGCAGGTTCACCTATTCGTGCTAGTAATTGAACTGCATCTTTATCATCAACAATCTTCCCGCTCAAGTATTCAATGGCTTGGTCTGGGTATAAGGAAATTGCATAAAGTAATTCTTTTGAAGATTTATTATCATTCCATTTTTTTATAATCTCCTTTATTCCAGATTTTCCGTGTTTTTTAACTGATTTCGCTAAAGATTTTTGAAAAATAGTAGAGCTGTTTTTTATCATTAACCCATTTACAATAAAGGAAATTTTTTCTTTATCAGAAATTGAATGTTGGGGATTTGGATCCGTTATAAATGAGATGCATTTATCAAGTTGTTTATTTGTTGATTCAGAATAACGTTCTAACATATTTTCTAATGCATTGTTAGCAAAATATTTTTTTGAGTTACTGGAAGAATGGAAATCTAACAATAGTTTAGAGGCTTTTGTATCTAGAGAATCAGCTAGGGCGTATGCAATATCTCTCCTTTTTTCAATATCATTAGATTCAATTAATTGCTGAACTTGTTGCTCAATATTTATGGGAGAGCAAGAGCTGAAAAATATAGTGGCGGAGAAAATGGAGAAAAATAATCTTAATTTCATAATTAATTTTTTATATCAAGTTATGTAAAAATATTTAAATAAAAAAATCAGAGGTTTTTAGGTTTCATTAGTTGTATTATTAATATAATATTTTTGGTTTTGGCCTGTTTTCCTAGTTTAGATATATCTACTCGTATTTCACTTTATTAATAATTTATTTATTATCTTCGAATGATAAACTAATTTTTAATTAAAAAAATGAAAAATTTAAAATTACTCACATTATTTCTAATTCCTTGTCTTTTCATTATGGCTAGTTGTGGATCAATCAAATACGGAAATGGAGTAGCAAAAAAAGTTGAAATGCCGTTCGCGGAAGAAGATTATGTAGATAATTCTACATATGTTTATTCGATACAAAGCACTCGTGGCACTGGTTCAAAATCTGCTATAAAATCTGCAACACTTACAAAAGCTAAAAATGAATTATCAGCAAAAGTTAGGTCTCAAATAATTAGTGATGCTAATGTTAATCAGGATG
>Ga0209830_10002903_pt1 | contig 13436 bp, 13 predicted proteins | sample ArcticOcean_MG_C_12_FD_187439 | JGI IMG/M metagenome (GOLD analysis project Ga0209830, IMG submission 187439) | Marine microbial communities from western Arctic Ocean - ArcticOcean_MG_CB8_130 (SPAdes) (version 2) | ecosystem: Environmental > Aquatic > Marine > Oceanic | place: Arctic Ocean...
CTTAAATCAAGATATTGGCCTCCAGCGATACCCGTAGGACCTGAACAAAGAGCAAGCGTTTTGATAAGCTCTACTTTTGCTTTATCTTGTATACTGTAATTTTTATCTACTATCATCTCAAAAGCTAAGGTTAGCAAAGAGTTGCCAGCTAAGATAGCTGTAGACTCCCCAAATTTTATATGTGTCGCTAGTTTACCTCTTCGCATTCTATCGTTATCCATACAAGGAAGATCATCGTGAATTAAAGAATAAGAATGAATACATTCGACTGCTGCACAGAGATTTAGAAGTTTATTAGCTTTAATATTAAAAAGTTTTCCCGCTCCTATTATAATAGATGATCTGATTTTTTTTCCACCTGACAAAGATCCATATTTCATTGCTGGTATTAGACCAGATTTATTTTGACGATTTAAATATTTTTTTAAAAAAATATCTGTTTTTTCTGCGTTAATATTTAGAAATGATTTAACCATAATTATTAAATTTTCTTAATTTTTTTTCCAATGATAGAGATTTCTTTATTTCTTTTTTTAAAAAATGTATCTATGTGTTTGTTTAAAGTGATAAGTCGAGCATAGTCATTCATCGATTTGGACAAATTAGTCTCCCTGTTTTCTAATTTTTCAAGAATTTGATTAATTTCCTCTTTAATCTCTTTTATTGATTTACTTTTGATGCTCTCTGGAATATTTTCATCTTTCATTAAAAGTATAATAATTACATTATGAAGAATATCTATTCAAATATATTTAAAGTTAACAACAGAAACATATCTAAAGCTATTAATTGTCTTAAAAAAAAGGGGCTTATAGGTATTCCCACTGAAACAGTCTATGGTTTAGCTGGTAATGCTTACTCTTCTAAAGCGATAAGAAAAATTTATTATTTAAAAAAAAGACCTTTTAGAAATCCTCTTATTATTCATTACTATAATCTAGAACAATTAAAGAAAGATGCTGTGCTAAATAATAATTTCTTTGAACTTTACAAAAAGTTTTCTCCAGGACCTATTACTTTTGTTCTGAGAAGAAAAAAAAAATCACAACTTTCTAATATAGCTACAGCAAAACTAAAGACAGTTGCTGTAAGATTCCCAAAAAATATAACAATTAGAAAAATATTGAAGTCTTTAGATTTTCCTTTAGCTATACCAAGCGCTAATAAATCAACTCATATTAGTCCTGTGTCGGCAGATGACGTTAACCAGGAATTTAAAAATTCACTAAAAATTATTATAGATGGTGGATCTTGCAAAATCGGCCTTGAATCTACAGTTGTGGATTTAACATCTTCACCTAAAATATTAAGGCCAGGATCTATAGGACCCGAGGCTATTTCCAGGGCGCTAAAAAAGAAAATTACAATCAATCATAATTCAAGAGTCGTTAAAGCCCCAGGTATGCTTAAAAGACATTATTCACCTGGCATACCCCTGAAGCTTAATCAAAAAAAAGCTAAAGATAGTGAAGCCTTTATTGTTTTTGGGAAGAAATATAAAAAAGGAAAAAATATTTTTAATCTGAGTTATAAATCCAACGTGAATGAGGCAGCTAAAAATTTATATAAAATACTAAGATTGATTAAGAATAAAAAATATAAAACGATCTGCGTATGTTCAATTCCAAAAATTGGTATTGGTTTAGCAATTAACGACAGACTAAATAGAGCGGCAAAGTAAATTATGAACATAGAAGTACGAAATCTAACAAAAAAATTTAAAAATTATTTAGCGGTAAACAATATTAATTTTACTTTGGAAAGTGGTAAAACATTAGGTTTGTTGGGACCAAATGGATGTGGGAAAACTACTTCTATTGGAATGATGCTCGGTGTAATTACCCCTTCAGGTGGAGAGGTATTAATTAATGATCAAAATGTTAATAGCGCTAATCATAATGACCTTTTAAGCAAAATGAACTTTGCGTCTCCTTATATAGAGTTGCCAAAAAAACTAACTGTTAGCCAAAATTTAGAAGTTTATGGCAGGCTCTATGGTGTTAAGGACTTAAAAAATAGAATTATTGAAATCTCAGATGATCTTAATTTAAATAATTTTCTAAATAAACAAACAGGTGAATTATCTTCAGGTCAAAAAAATAGGGTTTCTTTAGCTAAATCATTAATCAATAAACCAGATATTTTATTTCTTGATGAACCTACAGCTAGTTTGGATCCTGATATTGGAGACTTTGTAAGAGAGTATATAGAAATATATAAGTCTAAAAATCAAATAACTATTTTATTAGCCTCGCATAATATGAAAGAGGTTGAGAGGCTTTGTGATACCGTGATTATGATGAAAGAAGGACAGATTGTTGACAGAGGTACTTGCAAAGAACTAGTCAATAAACATGGTAGAAATAATCTTGAAGATACTTTTTTACAAATCGCAAGGAATAAAAATGAATTGGCATAAAATTTATGGTTTAAGTCTCAGGCATGTCTATTTGATCAAGGGTTCTTTTCCAAGAATTCTAGATTTAATTTACTGGCCCTCAATACAAGTATTTTTATGGGGTTTTATTTCTGAGTTTTTTACTTTGAGCTCTTCATACTACAGTAATACAGTAGGTGTTATTCTTACGGCTGCAATCCTGTATGACTTTCTTTTTAGATCAAGTATTAGTTACAACATGATGTTTCTAGAAGAAATTTGGAGTAGAAATTTCACAAATTTATTTATTGCTCCAATTAAAATCAGTGAAATTATTGCAGCATTAACAATGACAGCAATTTTTCGAACATTGATTGGGCTAGTTCCCGCTGTATTACTTGCAATTCCTTTGTTTGGTGTTTCTATTTTTAAATTAGGCTTTCCATTAATTTTTCTTCTAATTGCCCTATATATCTTTGGTATAAGCCTAGGCTTACTTGTTACGGCAGGTCTATTAAGGTTTGGTCCATCATTTGAAAATATTGCTTGGGCGAGCTTATTTTTCCTAGCACCGCTTGGATGTATTTATTATCCAGTTGAAATTTTACCTAATACATTGCAAATAATAGCTAAAGGTTTGCCTTTAGTCCATATTTTCGAGGAAATGAGAAATATATTAATTAATCAAACAGTAAACAACTTAGAGATATTTAAAAGTATATTGATCTCTTTTGTTTATTTTGCTTTTGGTGTAATTGTTTTTTATACCGCATATTATGGAGCAAAAATTAAAGGTACATTAATTAATATTGGTGAGTAATTTTAATGCACGAAAAGTTAAATGAAATAAGAAGTTTAGAAGGTTCCCCAAGAATTATTAAAAATTTCTTGAACTCTAATGAGGTAGAGAAGTTTTTAAAACTATATTCTGAATTGCCTATAACTGTAAATAATTTAAAACAAAAAGTAATTAAAAAAAGGTGGCTAGCAGGTTTTGGTAAGGAGCAAGAACAAATCTTAAGAGATAGAATTAAATTAGAAATTGGAAATTTTATTATGGATAATATAAATGAAAAAGATGGGACGGAAAGTCTAGGTCTTTTTCAAGAGAGCTTTAACCCTATAGGTCTACATGTTGATGGAGGGTTTAATTTAAAAGATATAGTTTATAAACAAACTCTTTTACCTCTAAGTAACCAAGGTGAAACAATAATTTTTAAAAATAGATATTATGGTCCGTCAACAAGTTTTACAAACAATGAGTCTGATTTAAAAGAAAATAGTTTAGAAAATTTTAAAAAAGGTAAAAATGTTAGATCAGCTGATCATTTAAAAATGTATGGGGATAAACCATTTGATAAAAGTATCTATGACAAATACTTGAAGCATGAAAATATTAATAATTTAAAAGGTCTAGAAGTAGAATTTGTTTATAAGTGGAATATAGGAGATTTATTTATCTTTGATAGAACACATCTTCATTGTTCATCTTGTAATATAGATGGGAAAAAAATTGGTCTAGCAACTTTTACAAAAAAATAAATGGCAATTTATGATTGTTTTCAATATTTTAATGAAGACCATGTCTTAGATTTGAGATTCAATGTGCTTAACGAAAAAGTAGATTGTTTTGTTATTTCAGAATCCACAAAAACACATCAGGGGAAAGAAAAGAAACTTAATTTTAATATTAATAATTTTAGTAAATTTAAACACAAGATAAAATATATAGTCGCTGATTACCAGAAAAAAATAAATTTTAAAAATCATGCGGGAGGAGAATCTCTAGTTGAGCAGCATCAAAGAAATTCCCTTTCTGCAGGTTTGTCAGGAGCAGATGATAATGATTTAATTATTTTATCAGACTCTGATGAAATCCCTGATCTAACAAAATTAAACCAAGTTAAAAAAAAAACTAAGTTTACTGCGTTTTCTCAAATGATGTTTATGTACAAGCTCAATCTTCAAAACGTAGACGAAAGTAATTGGATAGGATCAAAAATGTGCCTAAAGAAAAATTTTCCTGCCCCTCAAGAATTAAGAAATATGAAGTTTAAAAAATATCCATTTTGGAGATTGGATAAATTTGGAATACAAATAATTGAAGGAGGTTGGCATTTTTCTTTTTTACAAAAACCCTCAGATATTGCCAAGAAAATCAAGTCTTTTTCTCATGGTGAATTTAATAAAAATGAAATTACTGACGAGATAAAAATAAAAGAAAAAATTCTTAATAATGAAGACATTTTTGGCAGAGGGTTTAAACTAAAAAAAATTGATATAGATAATACTTATCCTGGATTTATAATTAGAAATAAAAAATTATTAAATGAATGGATAATTTAATAAAAATACTGGTGCGCCCGGAAGGATTTGAACCCTCAACCTCCTGATCCGAAGTCAGGCGCTCTATCCAGTTGAGCTACGAACGCATATAATGATAATCTAAATTTAAATGTCTAATAACTCAACTAAATTCTTAGTTTTAGCTCAAGATGCAGGTAGTCGTCTAGATATTGTTCTTGTAAAATTTTTACCCAACTTATCAAGATCAAACTTAAAAAAAATTATAGAACTAAAACAAGTAAAAATTAACAACTCTATTATTGAGTCTGCATCAAAAAAATTAAAAGAAAATGATAATATTGAGATAAACTTAATAACTAAAGATGAAGTGAAAATTTTACCAGCAAATATCAAATTAAATGTCGTCTATGAAGATAAAGATATTTTAATCATAAATAAACCTGCTGGAATGGTTGTTCATCCTGGGGCTGGAAATTATAGTAATACTTTGGTTAACGCTTTAATTTATAAATATAAAAAAAAATTATCTAATATTAACGGCAACATAAGACCTGGTATAGTTCACAGAATTGACAAGGAAACAAGTGGATTATTAGTTGTTGCCAAGAATAATAAAGCTCATTCAAATTTGGGAAAGCAATTTAGCGATCATACTATTAAGCGAACATATCAAGCATTAAGCTGGGGTATTTTAAGGCCTTTGAGTGGTAGAGTTGAAACACTAATAGGTAGAAGTAGAAAGAACCGTCAGCTAATGTCTGTTACAGAAATTTCTGGAAAAAAAGCTATAACAAATTATAGAACTGTAAAAGTTTTTGAAATAAAAGATGTCCCAAAAATAAGTTTTATAGAGTGTGAACTAGAGACTGGTAGAACTCATCAGATAAGAGTACATATGGCTTATAAAGGTTGCTCATTACTTGGGGACCAGCAATATGGTAAAAAAAATCTTAGATTTAAGAAGATTAACAAAGATTTTGAAAATAAATTAAAAATTTTAAATAGACAAGCTCTACACGCAAAAAGTTTAGGCTTTATTCACCCTACGACAAAAAAATTTATGAATTTTGAGTCTAATTTACCGCAGGATTTTAAAAAAATACTGGATTTATTAAATAAATTAAGCCATTGAAAAGACAAATTTAGTTTATAAGTAATATTAAAATGACTAATAAATCACAAATATCTAATCTACCTTCTCCTTCAGTTGGGGGACTGTCGTTTTATTTAGCGCAAATTAAAAAATTTCCCATGCTTGATGCTGAGGAAGAATATATGCTTGCAAAAAATTGGAGGGAAAGAGGGAATTTAAAAGCTGCACATAAATTAGTTACAAGTCATTTAAGATTAGTTGCTAAAATTGCTATGGGTTATAGGGGGTATGGATTACCAGTTAATGAATTAATATCTGAGGGAAATATTGGTTTGATGCAAGCAGTTAAAAAATTTGATCCAGAAAAAGGTTTTAGGCTTGCAACTTATGCAATGTGGTGGATTAAAGCAGCTATACAAGAATATGTACTGAGATCTTGGAGCTTAGTTAAAATGGGAACAACTACAGCTCAAAAAAAACTCTTCTTTAATTTGAAAAAACTTAAAAATCAAATTGCTCCCAATCAAGAAGGTGACTTAAGAGATGAACATGTTGAGGAAATATCAAAAAGATTAGACGTTAGCTCACATGAAGTAGTAAATATGAACCGAAGGCTTATGGGGCATGAAAAATCTCTTAACGACCCTATTAAGGCCGGGGAAACTGATGAGTGGCAAGATTGGCTGATCGATGATCGTCTAGATCAAGAATTAATTATGTCCCAAAAACAAGAATTTGATGACAAAAAAGAATTGCTTCAGGAGGCTATGGCTATTTTGAATGATAGAGAGAAAGAAATTTTAGAGTCTAGAAGACTAGCGGAAAACCCAAAAACTTTAGAGGAGTTAAGTAAAAAATATAAAATTAGCAGAGAAAGAATAAGGCAAATTGAAACTAAAGCTTTTGAAAAACTTCAAAAAAATATGATTAATTCTACTAAATCTAAAAATTTATTACCTAAAGTCTAGGAGTTAAAAGGATCTTCGATCAAGATAGTATCTTCTCTTTCTGGACTTGTAGATATACTCGAAATTTTGGCCTCTATAAAATCCTCTAAAGCATGAATGTAGGCTTTCGCTTTTTCTGGTAGTTCTTCCATATTTCTCACTCCTTGTGTGGAGGTTTTCCAGCCTGGAAATGATTTATAAATAGGTTTAATGTTAAACTGGTCTTCAGATGCAGCTGGTAAATAGTCTATTTTTTTTCCATTTAATTCATATTCAATACATATTTTAATTTCATCTAATTCATCTAATACATCTAGTTTTGTTAAAGCTATTCCAGAAATCCCTGCGACTTTGATAGTTTGTCGAACCAGCACGCCATCAAACCAACCACATCTTCTTTTTCTTGCTGTAACAGTTCCAAATTCTTTTCCTCTCACGCCTAAGCTTTCACCAATTTTATCCTTTAATTCCGTTGGAAAGGGTCCGCTACCAACTCTAGTTGTGTATGCTTTGGTAATCCCTAAAACGTAATTAATCGTGTCTGGTCCGCAACCTGTGCCTGTTGCTGCCATTGCTGGAACGGTATTTGACGATGTAACAAAGGGGTAGGTTCCATGATCAACATCTAATAAAATACCTTGGGCGCCTTCAAATAGTATTTTTTTATTTTTTTTTTTATATTCATCTAATTTAAGCCACACAGGCTGTGCAAATTTTAATATTTTCGGGGCTATTTTTAAAAGTGTTTTTTTTAAATCATCTTTTTTATAAACTTTTTTTTTAAGTCCTTTTCTAATTGCATTATGATGGAGTAAAACGTTTTCTAAGCGTGCATCTAGATTAGTTTCAGATCTCAAATCCATTACGCGTATTGAACGCCTACCAACCTTATCTTCGTAGCATGGCCCAATACCTCTACGTGTTGTGCCAATTTTTCCTTTTCCAGCAGCATCTTCTCTAATTTCATCCATCTCTCTGTGGAAAGGTAAAATAAGTGAAGCAGACTCTGAGATCATAAAGTTATCGGGCGAGACCTCCACCCCTTGTTTTTTAATGTCTTTGATTTCATCTAATAAAGCCCAAGGATCAATAACGACACCATTACCTAAAATAGAAATTTTTTCTTTCCTGACTATCCCTGATGGTAACAACCTTAATTTAAAAACTTTTCCGTCGATGACTAAAGTATGTCCTGCATTATGCCCACCTTGAAACCTCACGACAATGTCTGCTTGATCTGATAACCAGTCAACAATTTTTCCTTTTCCTTCATCTCCCCACTGTGAACCTACTACAACGATGTTTTTCATTATCTAAATTTTTTACTAATAGTTATCGAATTTAAATGGTTAATAGGACCATGACCTTTACCGAAGTTGGGGTTAGATCTTATTGATTGGTTAACATATTTAATTCCAAGCTCACAGGATTTGTTTAAAAGTTTTCCACATGAGAAAAATGTAGTGATAGCACTAGATAATGTACAGCCAGTACCATGTGTGTTCTTAGTTTTAAGTTTTTTATTTGAAAAAAGCTTAATTTCTTTTTTATTTACAAAAGCATCTATTACTATTTTAGATTTGAGGTGGCCTCCTTTTATGAGCACATTTTTAGCACCAATTGAAAGTAAAATATGGGCTGCTTGAATCATATTTTGTGTATTTTTAATTTTTAAATTTGTTAAAACTTCTGCCTCTGGAATATTGGGTGTAATTAAAGAAACTTTTTTTATTAGTTGTTTTTTTAAAATATTAATTGCTTTGTCATCAATTAATCTAGCACCACCTTTAGCAACCATGACGGGATCTAAAATAATCTTAGAAGTTTTAATCAATTTTAACGATCTAATTACTGATCTAATAACTTTTTCAGAGTGAAGCATGCCAATTTTAATTGCATCTGGTTTTATATCTCTGCAGGTAAATAGTATTTGTTTAGATATATCTTTTGGTTCAATGCCAACTATTGAATTTACTCCTGTGGTATTTTGTGCCGTGACCGCAGTAATAGCTGTCATTGCATAAGAACCTAAGGAGGTGACTGTTTTAATGTCTGCTTGTATTCCTGCCCCACCTGAAGAATCAGATCCAGCTATTATTAATACTTTAGATTTAGGTTTCAAATTATTTTAAAGAATGTTTTATGATTTGAATGCATTTTTGTAAAAGATTTTTGTTTATCGATTCTCCCATAATTCTAACTTTAGGTTCGGTTCCAGATTTTCTAACTAACAATCTTCCTTGATTCTTAATAAGTTTTTCAGCTTTTTTAATAGCTAACTTAGTTTTTGAATTAAAAATAATATTTTTATCTTTGACAGCTATATTCTCTAGTATTTGTGGAATTGATTTAAATACATCAAATAGCTCACTTGCTTTTTTACCTTTTCGAAGAGAAAATAAAACTTCTAAAGCTACAAGCAAACCATCTCCTGTTGTTGCGAATTTTCCAAGTATAATATGGCCAGATTGTTCGCCACCTAAATTATACTTATAATCTCTCATTTTTTCTTTAACATATCTATCGCCAACATTTGCTCTCGTAAATTTTATATTTTCTGATTTTAAAAATTTTTCTAAACCATAATTAGACATTAAAGTTCCTACAACTCCACCTTTTAAAATTTTTTTATTTTTCCATCTTTTGCTTAACATTGCAATAATTTGATCTCCATCAATGACTTTTCCTTTTTCATCACATAAAATTATTCTATCTGCGTCACCATCTAAAGCTATGCCAAGGTCAGCTTTATGCTTCTTTACTGCTTTGCTAATATTGTTTGGATAGGTTGATCCACATTTATCATTAATATTAAGTCCATTAGGCTTTACTCCAATCGCAATTACTTGTGCGTCAAGGGAGGAGAGAAGTTTTGGGCCAGCTTTATAACCGGCACCATTTGCACAGTCGATAACAATTTTTATTCCTTTTAAGCTAAAGTTTTTTGGAAAATTTTTTTTTAAAATTTTAATATAATTTTCGTTAGCATCTTCTAGACGTTTAACACGACCTAAAGTATTTGCTTTTGAAAGATGAGCTGAGGTTTGTGAATCAATTATACGTTCAATTTTTTTTTCAATTGAATCTGATAATTTTGAACCGTCAGGACCAAAAAGTTTTAAACCGTTGTCGTAATACGGATTGTGAGAAGCTGTAATCATAATGCCCACATTAGCTTTCATTTTTTTTGTCAACATAGCTAATCCATTTGTGGGCAGAGGACCTAAAGTAAAAATATGCATTCCAGCAGAAGCTAAGCCTGAAACTAAAGCTGGCTCTAAAGTATAGCCGGATAATCTTGTGTCTTTAGCAATAATCGCTGTCTGCCTAGTTTTTTTTTGATTAATAAAATAGGTACCTGCAGCTAAACCGAATTTGAAAAATTTTTCTCCGTTAATATGCCCCTGGTTAACTGTACCTCTAATTCCGTCAGTCCCAAAATATTTTTTTGTCATTAAATAGAAATGATTTTTTTATAAACTAATATTGCTTGTTTAACTTCATGAACATTATGTACTCTAAATATCTGCACACCTTGTGATAAGGTGTATAAAACAGAAGCTAAGGTTCCGCCAATCCTTTCTTTGCTATCAAAAGGTCCTGAGATTTGATTTATAAATCTTTTTCTAGAAGTGCCTATTAACAATGGAAATCCAAGCGAATGAAATAAGGAAATTCTACTCATAAGTATCAAATTATGTTTCAAATTTTTTCCAAAACCTATCCCAGGATCAATAATAAATTTTTGATATTTAAATTTTTTAAAATCTTTTTTTAATTTTTCTTCAAAAAAATCATAAAGATCTAATAAAACATTTTTATACTTTGGATTTGTTTGCATAGTATTTGGTGTTCCTTGCATGTGATGCAGCACTTTCCAAACATTAAAGTTCTTTATTTTTTCGACTGCATTTACATCGTAATTAAAGCCTGAAACATCGTTGATTAAGTCTGATTTATTATTAATAGCCTTTAACATTACCTCTGATTTTCGCGTATCAATAGATAAAAATATTTTAGGGTATTTTTTTTTAAATTTAAGCACTACTTTCTTGAGTCTTTTCCATTCAATATTAGGTGGAATATCTTTGGACCCAGGTCTCGTGGACTCACCTCCAACATCAATAATATTTGCTCCTTTGTTTATCATGCTTTGAATATGTGAAAAAGCCTTATGGGATTTATTAAACAAACCACCGTCAGAAAAACTGTCAGGTGTTAAATTTAAGACTCCCATTATTAATGGTTCAGAAAATTCTAAATATTTATTTAATTTTGGTCTTTTATTAATTATTTTTGCGATATCTTTTTGAACAATCTTTTTTAAGGTTGGGGTTAACAGACTAATTTTTTTTATATGAATTATTCTGTTTTTATTTTTTCTTGATAAAATTTCAATATGATCAAATGCTAAGCTTTTATTTCCACAAAGTGGGAGTGCTATTTTTTTTTTTATTAAATTCTGAGCTTTAAAACCTTGATAAAAATTACACGCACGTGTGTAATAGTTTCTCATGAATTGTTAATTAAAGTGCGGGCTTCGGTTTAAGACCTAGTGATCCTAAGGCTGAAGATTCTTTATTATCTTTTCCCCCACCTGTTTCTACTAGTTTTTTAGGAGAAATATTTTTAAACATTAAATCTCTAATTTCGTCACCAGTTAAGGTTTCATAAACTAATAAGGCTTTAGCTAACTTATGAAGATCGTCTATTTTTTCGGTTAATACTTGCTTAGCTCTCTCGTAGCCAACTTCAACTATTTTTTTAACTTCTGCATCAACTTTTTTTGAAGTCTCCTCAGACATATTTTGTGTTCTTGTTACGGATCTGCCTAAGAATACCTCTTCTTCATTTTCTCCATATGCAATTGGACCTAATTCTTTACTCATGCCGTAACGTGTAACCATATTTTTTGCCATTTTAGTTACCATGTCAATATCTGATGATGCTCCTGAAGTTACTTTGTCGTGACCGAAAATTAATTCTTCTGCAATTCTTCCCCCCATAGCTACTGCAATATCTGAATAGAGTTTTTCTCTGGTAACAGAAAGTTGGTCTCTTTCTGGGAGTCTCATAACCATACCTAATGCTCTCCCTCTTGGAATAATAGTTGCTTTATGTATTGGGTCAGAAGCTTTTTCGTTTAATGCTACAATAGCATGGCCACCTTCATGATAAGCTGTTAATTTTTTTTCATCTTCAGTCATAACCATAGATCTTCTTTCTGCGCCCATCATAACTTTGTCTTTCGCTTCCTCGATATCTACCATCGTGACAACTCTTTTATTTTTACGAGCTGCTAACAATGCTGACTCGTTTACTAAGTTTGCTAAATCTGCTCCTGAGAAACCAGGTGTTCCTCTAGCTATAGTTCTAAGCTTAACGTCGGGACCGGCATTAATTTTTTTAACATGTACTTTTAAAATTGCTTCTCTTCCAAGAATATCTGGATTTCCAACAACAACTTGCCTGTCAAATCTACCCGGCCTTAATAAAGCTGGGTCTAATACGTCTGGTCTATTTGTTGCGGCAATTAATATGATGCCTTCATTAGTATCAAAGCCATCCATCTCAACTAAAAGCTGGTTAAGGGTCTGCTCTCTTTCGTCATTCCCACCACCAAGTCCTGCTCCTCTACTTCTTCCGACAGCGTCAATCTCATCAATAAAAATAATACAAGGAGAATGTTTTTTTCCCTGTTCAAACATGTCTCTAACCCTTGAAGCTCCTACTCCTACAAACATTTCCACAAAGTCAGATCCAGATATTGAGAAGAAAGGAACATTGGCCTCACCAGCAATGGCTTTAGCGAGCAATGTTTTACCTGTTCCCGGAGGTCCAATCAATAAGGCACCTTTTGGAATTTTTCCACCCAATCTACTGAATTTTTTTGGATCTTTTAAAAACTCAACTATTTCTTCGACTTCTTCTTTGGCTTCCTCAACTCCAGCTACATCATTAAATGTAACTTTACCTTGTGCTTCGGTTAAAAGTTTTGCTTTTGATTTACCAAATCCCATTGCACCACCTTTTCCCCCTTGCATTTGACGCATGAAGAAAACCCACACACCAATAAGAAGCAACATTGGAAACCAAGATAACAATATACCAAGAAGAGATGGCATTTTATCTTCTAATGGTGAAGCAACTATATTCACTCCTTTTTCAGATAATTTTTCTACTAGGTTTGGATAATTTGGAGAGTAAGTAGAGAAAGCTGATCCATTGCTTAAAACGCCAGTAATATTATTACCCTTGATTTCAACTTTGAGAACATTTCCTAATTCAACCTCAGATAAAAATTCTGAAAAAGCTACTTTAGTTTTCGCTTCTCCCATTTTATTTGGATTTTGAAACATGTTAAATAGTCCAACGGAAAGAAGGACAATTATTCCCCACATGGCTAAATTTTTTAAATTCATATATTATATAAATAGGTATTTTTAATTATTTAACAAGTATAACTAAAAGAATTATACTTTGTAAATGTGACAAATATATTAATTTTTTATCAAAATTTAGAGTTTTGTGCCCTTTTTTAATTCTTCTTTAGATATTATTAGGTTTTTTTTACGCATGTTAATAACACATCCTCCTAGAGTGGCTTTTAAACTTTCATTAGACTCGATTCTATTTAGTAAATTTAAAACTTTTTTAGCTCTTGGTGGATAATAATTTTTTGAAATTCCTTTAATACAGTTACTAAAAATTT
>Ga0209830_10002907_pt1 | contig 13423 bp, 13 predicted proteins | sample ArcticOcean_MG_C_12_FD_187439 | JGI IMG/M metagenome (GOLD analysis project Ga0209830, IMG submission 187439) | Marine microbial communities from western Arctic Ocean - ArcticOcean_MG_CB8_130 (SPAdes) (version 2) | ecosystem: Environmental > Aquatic > Marine > Oceanic | place: Arctic Ocean...
ATAGAAAAGATTAAAGAGCTTGAAAAAGAAATAGAGCTTTTAAAGAACAAGTAAAATTTATTTTAATAAATTAAAGAGTTTAAAAAATGGTTTTAAGTGATTGGGATTTACGATTAATAAAGGAGCATTTAGTTAGATATGAAAGATTAGCTAATGGTCAAAGCAAACCTACTTCAAATAGAGAAATTAGCTTTATTAATTTTATAAAAAACAATACAAAACCACGAACACAACATGAAATAGCTTATTCAAGATACCTTCAAATCAATAAAAAACAAAATTTCAATTTTAATAAAATAGAACATGATACAAAAAATAATAAAATATTCGAAGACAACATAGATTATTTAGATGAAAAAATTTCACTTAATGAAAACATTAATGAAAATGATGAAAAAATAGCTCAAAAGATATCATCTTGGTATAAAAAAAATATAAAAGAAATTCCTAATATAAAGCTAGCTGAAACATTAGCTTGGCTGAGTCAAATAACCTCAGAAAGTGCTTTATCTAAATCATTAGAAAGACTATCTGCTGATAGCTTTAATACACTTTCCAATGCATATACTAAAGCTCTTGATGGAGAATTTGCAGAAGGGCTTAAAGCTGGGATAGATTATATTAGCCCAACAACGCATAGAATTGATATTCCCGGACATACATTGCTTGATGCAATTCAAAAAATAAGAGATGCACTTCCTGATGATACCAAATGGGAAGAATTTAAAGGCTTAATTTCTAGTTTGGCAAGCGACATGTCTTCTGTAACTGGGTTGCCTATATCTGTTCTAGGAAAAGAGAGTAGGGAAAGTATTACGGGGATATTGGAAAAAGTAGGTATTTCAGAAAGTAAATTTGTTGATTTATGGAGTCAAAATTCAGTTGAAGTAGTTGGGTCTGTTATTCCTGCGATAGCTCTATTATTATCTTGGAATGATAAGGACACCCAAAACTTTACTAAAATAGTAGGAATGATAAACGTAACTTCTTTGTACGCAGGAAATCCAATATCAATGGTTATAAGTATTGTTGGATTATCAAGGTCTTACCACAGAGTGAAAAAGAAAAAAGAAAGCACTAAATCATGGATATTAGCTTTGAGTAAAGGTGGTGCTATTTCAACAGCTTCAATAATATTAATGTCTCTATTGGGTCCACTTATCTGGACTTCATTAATAATAATTTTGATTACAGCTATGATTTTTAATAAAAATAATATTAAAATTAATTGGAGTTATTTAAGTAAGTTTATAAAAGAAATAATCAATAAAGAGACTAAAAAATAAAATGTATAATTTATTTGTTAATTTTTATTTAGTTTCATGCAGCTTTAATTAACCATAGCAAATATAAATTCGCGCACACCGTTGGGAGACATTTTCTGTCACACTACAGTCACACTTTGTGACAAAAAAAGTTGATAATCAGTAATTTCTATATATATTCATAAATGACATGATTATTATAATTGTCTGTTTTAAGCCATTAAGTTACATGTGGGACTATAGCTCAGCGGGAGAGCACCTCGTTGACATCGAGGGGGTCACAAGTTCAATCCTTGTTAGTCCCACCATTTCTATGAATATTATTAATAAGATAAATTTTAGGTAATTCTAATAGATATATACAATAAAAATTTAAATGTTCCTTTAGGTATAACTTTATCCATTACTGAGGTTATTTGCACAATAATAATTGCTAGTTTAGTAAAGTTAATAGTAGGAGACTTATCTGTCTTTATGATTTTATTTTTTAGATATTTATTTTGCGTCCCAATATTATTTTTAACAGCTATTTATCAACGTGGTAAAAATGCTTTTGATATTAAATCAAAATCAGGATTGTCAATAAGAACAATAACTGGTCTCGGATCGTTTGGTTGTCTTTTTGCTGCTCTTGAATTTATTGATTTAAGTCTTATGACTATTTTACTTCAAACGATGCCATTATTTGTAACTTTATTAGCACCTTTTATTATTAATGAAGTTGTGGGTTGGTTTAGGCGTATTAGTGTTTTAATAGGGTTTTTGGGGGTTGTCTTAATACTTAACCCGATTAATGAAAATTGGTTCAATTATGGGGTTATGTTAGGCTTACTTTCTCCAATATTTGGGGCTTTAATGACAATGTCTGTAAGAAGGTTAGGTAAAACAGATCATCCTGCTAGCACGGCGTTATGGTACAACCTTTTGGGTGCTATTGTATTTTTGTTTATATGTGTTTTAAGTGAAGTTAAATGGCCAGAATATAATGAAATATTACTAATTCTTCTGATAGTTGGTATGGTATCAAGTATTCAACAAATATGTTTATCTTATAGTTTAAAATTTGCTCCTGCTAGTTTGTTAGCTCCTTTACGATATATATCGGTACCAATAGGGATCATAGTTGGCATAAACTTTTTCAACGAGACATTGTCCTCAACTTTTTTTATTGGAACTACAATAGTAGTATCTTCCTCAATAATAATTATAAGAAGAGAAAATCAAAAAAGATAAAATTATTTTAATTAAATCTATTTTGAAGTAGGGATATAAATATTTTCAAAATTATCACTTTTTTTATTGTAATAAATATATCTACTGAAATTTAAATTTTAGTTTCTTTTGATTTAGAAACCTGAGTTTAATTAATGGTTTTAGATAGAAAACGAAAATATCGTCTTCGTATATTTCTATACTAGTTATACTTCAGTTGTTAGTATTTAAATCAAAAACTCTAGTTCAAAATTTCTTAATTTAAACAAATTTAGAGTTATATGATTATAATGATATAAAGTTTCAAAATTTATATTACCTGAATTAATTGTTTTTTTAGGATCATAAACTAACCTTAAATAAGAATTAAAATTTTGATAGCTTTAAAATAAAAAGTAAACATTAAATTTTTTTATCCAATAACTTTAAAATATTTAGAACTATCAATATTTAACTTTTAAAACTATTTAGTAAAAAATTTTACAGTATTTTTGTTATTAAATTGTTATTTAAAAACTTTACAGTTTCAATAATAAATATTGACCAATGAAGTAAACTCATTTTATCTTTAATAAAGTTAATTAAGAGGGTTGAGCTTGAATACACTTCATAAGCCATTAAAGGAAGTTAGAAAAAACCTTAAACTTAGCTGGTATAGATGTCCAATTGACTCAAAATCATTTAGACGACTAATGCAACCTAATGATTTCCAAGGTTGGATTCAAGCAGGTGGGCATTTACTAATATTTTGTATAACAGGATGTTTAAGCTTTTACTTTGCTTTTTATCAAATCTGGATTCCTTTTTTTATATCACTTTTTATTCACGGAACATCAGCTAGTTTTTTCAAAGGTGTGGCAGCTCATGAGCTAGGACATGGAACTGTATTTAAAACAAAGTCACTCAATAAATTATTTCTTCGTATTTATAGTATTATTAGTTGGCATAATCACCATGAGTATAATATCAGTCATACTTATCATCATAAATATACTCTTCATCCAGAAGGTGATAGAGAAGTTGAGCTTCCTCTTGAAGTGTTAACAAAAAAGCCATTTTATTTATTACAAATATTTACTTTTAATTTTACAGGTGGCCCGGTTACTAGTGGACTTATTCCTATTATAAAAGGGACTATTAAGTCAGCTTTTGGAGCAAATGGAGCATCAGTAATAACTCAAGAATGGAGTGAATCGATATATACAGCACATAAGGAAGAACGTCGAAAAGCAGTAATATGGGCTAGACTAATACTTGTTTTTCATTTTTCGATATTAGCGTTATCAATTTTGTTTGAGTTCTGGGTTCTTTTACTAATTTTTTCAACTCAACAATTTACAGCAAATTGGTTAAAATACTTTGTTGGGTTACCAATGCATTGTGGTTTACGTAGTGATGTTTCTGATTTTCGAAAATGTGTCAGATCTATTACATTAGATCCTATTTCTGAGTTTCTTTATTGGAGAATGAATTGGCATTTAGAGCATCATATGTATGCTGGCATTCCTTGCTACAACCTTAAAAAACTTCATAGTTTGGTAGCTTATGATATGCCGAAAGTACGAACGCTCAGAGAAGCTTGGAAAGAAATGTTAGACACTAAACGTCAACAGGATATTGACCCAAGTTATGAATTTGACACTCAATTGCCAAAAAAAGGATCAAAATTAAATAAAAATGATATAACTTTAATGAGTTCTATAGGTGACCTTGCTCCAGAAAGTCTGAAATAAAAAATAAAAAAGTTGTTAATATAATGTATAAATTTAGTGAACAGAATCTTGACCATATAAGTATTAAATTGTGGTTTGAGAATTGGGAAAGTTTTGTAATTAATAAGAATTTTGAATTGGCCAAAACACTTTTTGATCCTGAAGTGGTAAGCTTTGGGACTTGGATGGATGTAGTTCAAGGTTTAGATAATTTAGTAGAAAAACAATGGAAAAATATTTGGCCTACTATTAGTCATTTTAAATTTTTAACAAACACACTCTATATTCAATTATCGCCAGATAAGTTGTTTGCGAATTCAATATTGACTTGGACTTCATTGGGATATGATATTAATGGTAAGTGCTATGAAAGACCAGGAAGAGCTTCAATAACATTAAGGCGGGATAATATTAATAACCTCTGGAAAGCTATCCATACACATTTATCACTAAACCGAGATGTTCCTCAGAAGTCTTATGGAAATTGAAATAATAGATTTTCACTTAATAAATATGAATAATTATAATTAATTATATATAAAGTAGAAAAAAGTTAATATTTAAAAAATATTTTTTATTTTAATTAGGTTCTAAACCTAAATTTTTCATGGTCACATCTACTGTTTCATTATTCTTTTGAGGGATAAATTCATCAGAAGGCTTAGGATTGTTAGCCCAATGATTTGTAATATCTTTACCTCGACATATTATTGAATTTTTATTCCAGCCTTTATATGCTTTGACATCTGGAGATAAGAAACGCATTGCTAATCCACAACGTCTTCTATTTGATTTGTTAACTTCAGAGCTATGTAAAGTTAAATCAGAATGAAGTGAAATTTGTCCTGATTTTAACTCAAGAGTTACTGGTTTTTCTCCATAATTCTCTGCATTAACAACGGTTTGGTTTAGTACATTATTCTCACTTGGATGACTATCAACAAAAGGAATATTTGGTCTAAGGTGAGAGCCAGGAATAACTTGCATAGCTGCATTTTCATAATCTGTATCATCTATTGCTAGCCAAGCTGTTACAACACGACATTTACTTAATGGCCAGTATGACATATCTTGATGCCAACTAACACGTTTCCCATCACCAGGTAATTTAACAAAGAAATGACTGTGTCTTAGAACAATATTTTCTCCGAGGAGGTCTTCAATAATATCGATTAAGTTAGAATTTGAAACAATTTCATAAATACCATTACAGTGCTTATGCCAATTAATAATTTCATAACTATTCCAACCTGCTGCAATTGATTTGTTAAGTAAAGCATCAAAGTAATGTTTAATATTTTGCATTTCTAAATTATTAAAAACAGAAATAGGAAATAGAAAGCCTTTTTTATTATAAGTTCTTATTTGATCGGCTGAAAGAATTTTTAAATATTTATTACCCAAAGGTTGAAATTTTAAGTCTCTTTTAAGTTCAGGAAACGCATCATATATTTCCATGAATTTTTACCTCTGATCTAATTAATATAAAAATCTAACAAATTATTTTTCTAATTAATAGAAAATTTATATTTACTTTTAAAATTTACTTTTTAGAAATAAAGTAAATTACTTTAATTTAACGTTATTTTTTTATGTTGTTAATTTTACATGTTTAAAATTATTTTTATTTTTATTTTTTGTTTTCTTTTTTCTAATTTTTCTTATGCGGAAAATAATATTATTAATTTGACTGAATTTAAAAAAGCTAGTTACGGAAAAATAATTTTTATTAGACATGCATTAGCTCCAGGAAATGGTGATCCAACAAATTTTAAAATGGATGATTGCTCTAGTCAAAGAAATTTAAATAAAGAGGGTGTAAAACAAGCATTAACAGTAGGCAAAATTTTAAAAAAAAATGAGATATTTTTTGAAACAGTTTATTCAAGCATGTGGTGTAGATGCCTACAAACTTCACAATATATGGATGTTGGTAAAACTATACCACATAAAGGTTTAAATTCTTTTTATGAAAACATAGTCGATAAACAAGAAACTTTAATATCCCTTAATAATTTAATATTGAAACTAGATCATTCCCAAAAACCTATTTTAATGGTTACCCATTACGTAGTTATAAAAGCTATAACTGGACTTTCAGTGTCTAGTGGTGAAATGGTTGCATACAATATTAAAACAAAACAATCTAAATATCTAAAAGTTGAAAATTGATTTAATCTCTTTTATCTTTATTTTCATTAATTATTTTGTAATCACCTTCAATGATATCATCATTTTTAGAGTTGTTACTATATGTAGGTTCTGCTTTTTTTGAAAAGCTATTTGAATTTTCACTATATTTATTTGAAGAAGTACTTTTTGATTTTGACTTTGATTTTATTTTAAAATTTAGTATTTGTTTTGGAAAAATAAAGACGAAACTAGGAAGTGTAAATAATAGTGCAATTATCCAATGCCATTCTAAGACATTCACAATCCCAAAAAAGACACCAATGGTTAGTAGCAAAAAGGTAAATCTATAAAAAATACCAAAGAAAATTATGACCCAAGTAAAAAAGGTTCCATATGGGTATGGCTTAGTTAACTCCTGAATTCCTAAAAAACCTACTACAACATAAAAGCAAAATAAGGATAAAATTAAACTAATAGTTATTAAACCGTATTTAAGAATATTTGTTTGTTTTAAAATATACATATAAATTTTCTAATAAGTTAATTTTTAAACATCAATTTACCATTAAACTTCTTTAAGTAGAAAACTTTTTTTCCTGCCCAAAAACATTTTTTTTTATTTGGAGAAGCTTGTACGTAATTATTTTTATTTTCCAGGTGAAAAACTTGATCACATCCAAGAAAAGAAAGTATTAATCTATTATTATTAAATATAACTTTATCTTCTCTGCCTTTAATTATATTTACAAATTTATTTGAGCTTAAAAAACATTGTCCAACTTTATTTTTTTTACATTTTTCTTCAATACTATCAATTACACTTATGTGTATTGCCTTATTTTTTGAAAATATAAATCCATCATTATCTAACATTTTACAATTATCAGAGGGAGGTGTCGTTTTTCCTGAAAACTCACACTCAAACCAAGCTCCTTCTAAACTTTCTATAGCAAATGCTTTAAAATTAATAATTGCAAATAAAATGAAAACAAAAAAATATGATAGTTTATTATTATTTAACATTAGCGATCTCTTTTATTAATTTACAATTATTATATTTATGATTAAATTTAACACTTTGCTACAATTTTTTTAAATAAATATTAATTATTTTGGGAGTTTTATTTGATTATTAAAACTAGAGAACAATTTCCAGACTTTGTTGGGTTTATTTCAGATATTGATCTAAAAACTTCTTTAAGTGATTTGTTAATCAAAGAAATTGACGATGCTATTAATAAATATGCTGTTTTAGTGTTTAAAGATCAAAATATTAATAATGAAGACCAGGTAAGATTTACACAATACTTTGGTAAAATTGAAGCTTCAGGAAAAACTTCTAATATAACTAAAGCAAGTGATAGGAGATTGCCTACAGAATTAGCAGATGTATCTAATTTAGATAAAGATAATAATCCTTTCACTATAAATGATCCAAGGAGAATATTTAACTTAGGTAATCGTCTTTGGCATACAGATAGTTCGTTTAAATCAATTCCAGCAAAATACTCATTATTATCAGGTAGAAATATTTCTAAAGAAGGAGGAAATACAGAGTTTGGAGACATGAGAGCAGCTTATGACAATTTAGATGTAAAAGATAAAAATAAAATTGAAGAAATGATCTGTGAACATTCTTTAATTTACTCTCGTCAAAGATTAGGCTTTGATATGGTTAAAGAGTTGTCATCTGAACAAATCAAAAACTTTGATCCAGTTGAACAGCCTCTTGTTAGACAAAATAAAATGACAAATAGAAAAACTATTTTTCTTTCTAGTCATATTGGTAAAATTAAAAATTGGATTAGGCCAGACTCAATGTGTTTTATTGATGATTTAATTGAATACGCAACTAAGGATGAATTTATATACGTTCATAAATGGGTTCAGAATGATTTGATTATTTGGGATAATAGGCAAACTATGCATAGAGCTAGGGCCTATGATGACCTGACAGAACACAGAGATATGAGAAGAACTACAGTATTAGGTGAAGAAAAATTGTTATAACTTAAGCTGTATTTATAAAAATTTTCTTAATTCATTAAATCCATTTTCTAAATCATCAATTAGATCATTAATGTTTTCGGTTCCAGTGTATATTCTTAAATACACTCCAGAAGGAACATAACTTGACTTAAGATTTCTATTTTCAGAAATTTCCATCATCGATAAAAGACTTGAATATCCGCCCCAGGAAGCGCCTATTCCAAAAATTTTACAACTATTAGCTAAATTATCAACAGCTTCTTGAGAAATGTTATCTTTAAATTCTATGGCAAAAATCCCTGATGCACCTTTAAAGTCCTTCTTCCATATTTCATGATCAGGGTGTTGTTTCAAAGCAGGGTGAATAACATTCTTAACCTCATCCATTGTTTCTAAAAAATGTGCTGTGGCAATACTATTTTCTGAAGATGTTTTTAACCTTAAAGGTAGTGTCCTTAATCCCCTTAAAGACATATAAATATCATCAGGGCTTACACAAATACCTGAGTTTCTAGTCCACCTTTCTATAGCCTCTAAATTTTTTCCATTTGCAACAACTGCTCCCATCATAATGTCAGAATGGCCTGAGATATATTTAGTTACTGCTTCAATTACTATATCCACCTGAAAATCAAGTGGATTAAAAAAAATTGCTGTCGCCCAAGTATTATCAATTATTGACTTCAAATTATGTTTTTTACAAATACTTATAGCTTTCTCAATATCTATTATTTCAAAAGTATATGTGCCTGGGCTTTCGAGATAAATAACTGTTGTATTTACTTTAATTAAAGATTCTAAATTTACAAGATCTCTTGGATTATAAAATTCATACTCTATATTCAGTCTGGGAAACTCTTCTTTAATAAATCGTCTAGTTGAACCATAAACAGAATCAGGAAACAAAACATGTTCATTAGATTTAATTGTTGACATTAAACCAGTTGTTATCGCGCTCATTCCAGATGGAGCAAGAACGCAACCATCAGCATTATAGAGGCTTGCGATTGAATTTGTTAGAGATTCTGAAGTTGGAGTTCCATTCCTACCATATGTATATTTAACATCCTTATTTCTATAAGATGCCATAGATTGTCTTAAAATTGTACTTGTTCTATATATAGGCGGTGAGGGTATTCCATGATTTTCAAAAGGATTTTTTCCTAAATGAGCTGATAATGTTTCAATTTTAAATTTTTTTTCATATTTTTTCATAATAATACTTTTAAATAAACAAGATTTTTAAACATAATATTAGTTTTTGATAAGAAATTAATCATACTGTTAACAAATAAACTGTTTTTTTAATTTTTCTCTTGAAACTATATCAAATAAGAAGGACAGTACTACAAAATTCATGTTTATTATGAATTAAATTTAATAGTGGAGAAATAATATGAAAACAAAAATACTTTTAGCAGCCGCAACTGCTGGAGTGATGTTTGCGGGATCAGTTCTTGCGAGCACATTAGACGATGTAAGAGCAAGAGGTAAGTTAAACTGTATTATTAATACAGGTTTAGCTGGATTTGCTGCACCAGATGATAAGGGTAATTGGACTGGTTTTGATGTTGACTTTTGTAAAGCTGTCGCCGCTGCTACATTAGGTGACGCAAGTAAAGTTAACTACACTACAGCAACAGGTAAAACTCGTTTTACTAAATTAGCTGCAGGTGAAGGTGAAATCTTATCAAGAAACACAACTTGGACTTTTTCAAGAGATGTAGATTTATCACAGACATTTGTAGGTGTAAGTTATTATGATGGTCAAGGGTTTATGGCTCCTAAGGCTTTAGGTGTGAAGTCAGCTAAAGAATTAGATGGTGCCTCTGTCTGCATTCAAACAGGTACTACAACCGAATTAAATCTTGCTGAATTCTTTTCTGCTAACAACATAAGTTACAACGCAGTGCCTATTGAAACAAACTCTGAAGCTCAGGAATTATATAAAGCAGGTAGATGTGATGTTTATACAACAGATGCATCTGGTTTATATTCAACAAGAGCAAGTATGCCAGTTCCTTCAGATCATATAATTTTTGATGAAATAATTTCCAAGGAGCCTTTAGGTCCTGTTGTAAGACATGGTGATGATCAGTGGGCTGATATTGTTGCATGGACTTTAAAAGCTATGATGGCTGGAGAAGAGTTAAACATAACTTCATCTAACGTTAAATCATTAGCTGGCAAAGATAATAAAAATAAAGAGATCAACCGTTTGTTGGGTAAGGACCCATTACAAGGTTTATCTAAATTAGGTTTATCTGCTGACTGGGCTGTTAATATTATAAGCCAAGTTGGAAATTATGCTGAAGTTTTCGAAAAGAATCTTGGTATGAGTACTCCTTTAAAGATTGCTAGAGGTGCTAACCAATTATACAGAGATGGTGGACTATTTTATATCCCACCAATTAAATAAATTATAAATACTGCGTCTGATATATTCAGACGCAGTATTTTTCTTAATTCTATTAAAACGGTTTTCCTCATGTCTTTTCTCAATAATATCTGGCGAAATGAAAAAAGCAGGGAAATTATAATTCAAATTGTAGTATTGATATGCATTGGTTGGTTTTTATCTTGGTTGATAATGAATGTTAATGCTAATTTTAAAGCACTTGGTAAAGATATCAGTTTTGAATTCCTGTTTATCCCAGCAGGGTATGATATTAACCAATACTTAATTGATTATAATAATAGAGACAGTCATTTAAGAGCAGGGATTGTTGGATTATTAAATACAGGGCTTGTAGCATTTTTTGGAATTATTTTAGCTACTTTTCTTGGTGTTACTATTGGTATAATTAGACTGTCAAAAAATTGGTTGGCAAGTAAAATTGCTTACTGGTATGTCGAGTTTACTAGAAACGTTCCAATATTACTTCATATACTTCTATGGCATGGGATCATCATCAATGTTCTTCCTCACCCTAAAAAGGCAATAAACATAGCTGACGTGAGCTTTCTATCCAACAGAGGTTTTTATATACCAAAACCTTTAACTGAAAATGGAATTGAGCTAGTATATTTGTTTTTTGTTATTGGAATTATTTTTTCTATTCTTTTTCTTAAATACTCAAAGAAAAAACAAGATCTAATTGGAGTACAATATCCAGTTTTTTGGATTAATTTATCTGTAATTATTTGTTTGCCTTTAATAGCTTTTTTTGTTTCTGGCATGCCAATTTCTCTTGAAATACCTGTGCTTAAAGGTTTTAATTTCAGAGGTGGGATGTATATGAGTCCAGAGCTGGCGGCATTAACCTTTGCTTTAGGAATTTATACTGCTGCTTTTATTGCAGAAATAGTTAGAGCTGGTATTTTAGCAGTTGATAAGGGGCAAAGAGAAGCAGCTGAATCAATTGGTTTGAGACCTTCAAAAGTTATGAACTTAGTTGTTTTGCCTCAAGCTAGAAGGGTGATCATCCCTCCTTTAACTAGTCAATATCTTAATTTAACCAAAAACTCTTCTTTAGCTATTGCAATAGGTTATATGGACTTGGTAGCTACTTTGGGTGGGATTTCTTTGAATCAGACCGGAAGAGAAATGGAGACAATGGTTATTGTAATGTTAATCTATTTATGTGTGTCTTTAAGTATTTCAGCTTTAATGAACTGGTATAATAATAGAGTAAAATTAGTTGGAAGATAAAATGAATATAGAAACTTATAAACCAGGTTCATATCCAGACCTTCCTCCCCCTTCTGGAACTGTGGGGTTTTACGGCTGGATTAAAAATAACTTATTTTCTTCTTTAAGTAACTCTTTGTTAACTTTATTATCAGTTACACTTCTTTACTTTTTAATAGATGGCATTGTTGGCTGGTTCTTTCTAGATGCAGTGTTTGATGCAGATTCTAAAATTGAGTGTAGAAAAATTGACAATGGAGCTTGTTGGGCAGTTGTTTCGAGAAGAATTGGACAGTTTGTATATGGTTTCTACCCTGAAGTAGAAAGATGGAGGATTGATATAACATTTTTTGCAATGTTTATTGCATTTGCTCCTTTGTTGTATCCAGACTTACCTAAAAGAAAATTTCTTTTATGGTTTAGTGGAATTTTTCCAATTTTAGCATATTTACTTATAAATGGTGGGTATTTTGGTCTTTCTAAGATTGAATATAACTTATTTGGTGGATTTATGCTTACAGTGATTATAGGTATCACTGGCATTGTATGTTCTTTACCTATAGGCATTGCTTTGGCATTGGGAAGACAGTCTAAATTAACTGTAGTTAGAACTTTATGCGTATGTTTTATAGAATTTATGAGGGGAGTTCCATTAATAACTCTTTTATTTGTTGCCTCATCAATGTTAAATTATTTTATGCCCCCAGGTACTAATTTCAGCATTTTGGTTAGAGTTATCATAATGTTTACTTTCTTTTCAGCAGCATACATTGCTGAGGTTATAAGAGGTGGTATTCAAGCTATACCTCAAGGTCAATATGAGGCAGCAGAAGCCTTGGGTTTAAATTATTGGCAAACAACAAGATTTATTACACTTCCTCAAGCAATGAAAATATCTATTCCTGGGATAGTTAATACATTCATTGGCCTTTATAAAGATACCACACTTGTGGTTGTAATTGGTTTGCTTGACCCACTTGGAATAGCAAGAGCTTCTATGGCTGACACAAAATGGAATGGATTATCAATAGAGGTCTATATATTTGTAGCTTTATTTTTCTTTGTTAGTTGTCTAGCTATGTCTAGATATTCCCTCTGGCTAGAAAAAAAATTAAACACTGATCATAAGTGAGAATTAAAATGGTAACTAATAACAAATCTTCAAAACCAGTTATTGAGATTAAAGAAATGCATAAATGGTTTGGATCATTTCATGTCCTCAAGAATATTTCTTTAAAGGTAAACCAAGGTGAACGTATTGTTATTTGTGGACCTTCTGGATCAGGTAAATCCACTTTAATTAGATGTATTAATAGATTAGAAGTCCATCAAAAAGGTGATATAATTGTTAATGATACTGAACTTACCGGTGATTTAAAGAATTTAGAAGCCATTAGAAGTGACGTTGGTATGGTCTTTCAGTCATTTAATCTTTTTCCACATCTATCGGTTCTTGAAAATTGTACACTAGCTCCAATTTG
>Ga0209830_10002908_pt1 | contig 13422 bp, 10 predicted proteins | sample ArcticOcean_MG_C_12_FD_187439 | JGI IMG/M metagenome (GOLD analysis project Ga0209830, IMG submission 187439) | Marine microbial communities from western Arctic Ocean - ArcticOcean_MG_CB8_130 (SPAdes) (version 2) | ecosystem: Environmental > Aquatic > Marine > Oceanic | place: Arctic Ocean...
AGTGCTTACAATAGACATATTGATAATTTTTCAAAACATTGGTGGGCACAAGCAAGAAAAAAAATTTTTTATGAAATTATAAAAAAAAATCTTAAAAAAAATTTAAATATTTTAGATTTTGGATCAGGAAGTGGTGCAAATATTGAGATGTTGTCAAAATTTGGCTTTGTCAATATTTATGAGCCCCATATAAAGACGAGAAAATACCTAAAATCTAAATATAAAAATAAAATTAAATTTAAAGTTTTAAGTAAAATTGGAAATAATAAGTTTGATTTAATACTTTTAGCAGATGTGCTAGAGCATATAAAAAAAGATAAAAATCAAATTAAAATACTAGAAAAAAATCTTAATAAGAATGGTTGCATATTAATAACTGTACCAGCTTATCAATTTTTATTCTCGACTAAAGATATATTATTAAAACATTATAGAAGATATAATAAAAATGAAATAAAGAAAATATTTAAAAAGTTTCATACAGTTAAATTAACATATTTTAACTTTTTTTTATTTCCATTTATTGCATTAACTATTATTTTTTGTAAAGTTTTAAAAATTAAATTTATTAAGATAGTAGAAAATACTCCTAACAATATTATAAATAAAATATTATTAAGAATATTTTCTATAGAAAAAAAAATTATAAATATCATAAACTTTCCTTGCGGTGTATCAATATTAGGTTTATTTAAAAAAAATGATTAAATCTATTTCAATAATATTTCCTATCTACAATGAGTATGAAAGACTAAAGGATTGTTTTAGAGATATAGAAAAATTTAATAAAATTACTAAAATAAGAAATATTGAATATATATTTGTAGATGATGGAAGTAGAGATAATTCACTTAATTTAATATCTCAATTTTTAAATAACAAAAATAAATTAAAAAATAAAATTAAATTTAAGATTATTAAAAATAATAAAAATCAAGGCAAGGGGGCGGCTTTGATTAAAGGAGTAAAAGCGGCATCTAAAGAATGGATATTAACTATAGATACTGATATTTCAGTCTCATTATTAGAAATCAATAAATGGATTAAAAATAAATATTTAAAAAATGATTATAAAATATATTTTGGTTCGAGGGGTTTGAAAAAATCTAATGTAAAAGGACTATATTATAGAAAATTTATTGGGTTAACATTGGTTTTAATATGTAAATTTTTTTTTAATATAAAGTTGCATGATACACAATGTGGATTCAAACTTTATGAAAAAAATTTGGGGAAAAAGATTTTCAAAAGAATAATTGACAAAAAATTTGCTCATGACATTGAAATCGTACTCTTAGCAAAAATATATAAAATTGAAATAATTGAATTACCAGTTAAATGGACACATAAAGCTGGCAGCAAAATTCACGTAATTACAGATGGTTTAAAAATTTTAATTGCACTAATAAAAATGAAAAGTTTAACTTACAATTTCAAATGACTTTAAAATTATTGATCTTTTTTCACGATTTAATCCTTTTTTAAGGTCGTATAACGATTGAGGGTAATCAATTATAAAATTAATTTCATTAACTTCATCCACAATACAGTTAAAATTCAAAACTACTTCATTCTCAAAATTACCTTTTAGTAAAAAATTTTTACTAGATTTTTTGTTTATATTTATTCTTAAATTTAAAGATTTTGAAAATTGTTTATAAAACATCTTGATTTTTAATTTTATCTTTGAATCATCTTTACAGTTTTCTCCATTTGCTTTAAAAAATATTGAAGCAAAGAAACCATCTAAAGTTAAGTCATTTGACTCTTTATTATTTATCCATCCCATTCCTACCGGAGAAATATTTTTTTCAGTAAAATTAATTTTATTTATTTTGTCTAAGTTAATTTCATAAACTGCCGAAAGTTCAGTTGTTTCCTGATTTGTTTCTTCATAATCCAGCGGTAATGCTGAAATCATCCAAATGTTGTCAGTGAAATAATAATGAAGTTTATTTTTGTATATATTATACATATTTCTAACAAAATTTTTATTATCACTAACAAAAATTGTTTTTATAAAAATTTTTTCATTTTTTTGATTAAAAATTTTAACTAATTTATACCTCTCTAAAGTTATTGCTTCTCTATTGACCCTAGCGAGATAAGCGATGTCAGTTTTTTTAAAATCTTGGTTTAAAATATATCTTGATAAAGTATTATATATTTTTGAATAATTTTTAGGTTCAGCAACTCTAATTTGTTCAAAATTTATAGATAAATTATCCCATTTTTTACTCTTTATTTTAAAATTTAAATCTTTAGTAATATATTGAGATCCTAAGCTATATTTAGAAATTCCTGGACTAATATCTATAATTTGAATTAATAATAATAATAATAATATTAACCTTGGTTGTCTTTTTTCAAAGATCTTAAAAATAAAGATAATCCCAAAAATAAAAATGAGGTAGTAAACTAACCATATCAATCTTCCACTTGCTCTAATCGAACCTAGTAATGCATAAACATAATTATTAAGTTGAATATCAAGTAAATCAATTTCTCCATAATTTATATTATTTGAAGTTGCTAGCATTATAAATAGAATGCTTATTAATAATAATTTATAGCGGCTAAAAATAATATCATACTTTTTATAAAAAAAGTTTATTACAAATAATAATAAGAATAAAATACCCGTAACACCTAAATATGAAAATCCTTCATATTCTCCATTTTGTAACTTTTGTATTGGTAAGAATTTTGACCAATTAAAGTTCTCTATGTTATTAATTCCCGAAGGATTGAAAAAACTATTCAAGTTATAATTGTAATTACCATATCCCCAGCCAAGACCGTCATCTAGATTGATAGTAAAATAACCAGCAACGTACATTAAAAAAATTGTTGATAAGCTAATTATTACAAATTGAATAATTGTCTTTTTAATTTGAAGATTTCTATTTAGTAGGTCATAAAATTTTTGAAATAAAAAAAAAAGTAATAATATAATTGTAAAATAAAAGTGAATTAAAACTGAAAGTAATATTGGAACAAGTTTAAATATAATTTTATTTTTATCTTTTTTTATTTCAAAATATAAATAAAATAAAATAATCCATTGACCCATTAAGCTAAAGTGTATCCCACTTCTTTGAATCAAAATTGTTGAAAAAATAAAAAATAAAGATCCAATCAATGAATAAGTTGTATCATTCGTAAATTTAAATAGAATTTTGAAAGAAAAAAAAAATTGTAAATAAATGCATAGAAGTATCCATGTGGAAAAATATTGAAAATTATCTGGTAAAAATATTTTTATTATTTTAAAAAAAAAGGCAAAAATTGGGATTGAATCAGAAAAAACAATACTGCCATCATAGTAAATTCCATAATTAGGATTTGCACCAAGAGGAAATCTCCATAAGTCGTCTCTAAAAAATTCCCAACCCAACTGATTTGTTGCTAAATCAGGATGATATAACCATTCAATATTAGTTGGCCTTATAAAATCAAACCCTAATAAATAAATCCAAAAACTTAAGGAAAGTATAATTATGAATGATTGATAGTTAAATATAAAATTTTTTTTCACTTTAATAATATTTTTGATAACTTTGTATTTATATTATTTGAGATACAGATTCTATTAGTTTATAAAAAAATCATGTTTAAAAAAGAAATATTTAAAAACTTAACCCCCAAATATAATGATCATGCTTATTCTGGTCTAATGGGTTTCTTTATGACTCAATGCCACAAGCAACTCGAAAAATTTGATTTTCCAAAAAATATTTCCAAGGTATTAGAAATAGGTGCTGGTAGCGCACCACATTATAAATTCATCAAACACCCCTATGATGAATATCATATAGTTGAAACATCAGACACTGTTATTGAAAATTATAATGATAACCCAAAAGTTAAAGCAACTAATTACGATGGCAAGATATTGCCTTATGGAAACAATTATTTTGATAGAATAATAATTTCTCACTGCTTAGAACATATTGTAGACCCAGAAACCTTTTTATTTGAGATGATGTCAAAATTAAAAATAGGTGGAGTCTTATCAATCTCACTACCAGCAGATCCTGGCCTACTATTTAGAATTGGAAGACTGTACTTAAAGGTTTTTTCACTAAAAAATAAATATAAAATTTCTCCGGTGGAGTTTGATTACATGAATGCCACGGAACATGTGAATTCCATATTTGGTTTATCTTCTATAATAAAATATAACTACAAAGATTGTTTAAAAGATCATTATTTACCATTTAAGATCAGATTGTTTGATTTAAATTTATTTTATAACGTCCATATATCCAAAAAATAATCAGCCTATTAAAAATCGTATAGCCACCTTAAAAAGTGTAATTAGACAAAATAATATGTTAAGAGTTTATCAATGTCTCAAAATATAAATTTAAGTAAGTCTACTGTTAAACCGGTCCAATACTATAGACATTTATTTAAAGCTTTATTAAAGTATAAACAATTACCTTCATATTTTATTTTTTACCCAACAAGTAGATGTAATTTGAAATGCTCTCATTGTTTTTATCATGATAGTTTAAATAAAAAGTTTAATGAATTATCATTAGGTGAAATTGATAAAATTACTAAAACTATGGATCCAATCTTAAGTCTAATTTTAACAGGTGGAGAACCATATTTAAGACATGATCTGGATAAAATTGTAAAAATTTTTTATGAAAACACAAGAGTTCCAATAATAACTATTCCTTCAAATGGCTGGTACTTAAGCAAAATGGATAAACAAATAACAAACATGATGGAGTGGTGTCCATACCTAACTTTGAATCAACAAATTTCTATTGATGGTATAGGTGCTGATCATGACTTAATAAGAATGGATAAACAAGTAGTAGGATCTGATAACTCATTTGAAAGAGCAATTAAAACAATACATCACTTAAAAAAACTTCAAGAAACTTACAATAGAATTAATATTGGAATAATAATAACATTTACCAACCAGAATCAAAAAAAATTTAAAGAGGTAATAAAAGAAATTCACTCATTAGTAAAACCAGATAACATTTCTATAAATTTAGTTAGAGGTGATCCAAAACAAAAAGTAAATTTAGATTTAGATTTGGAGTTATATAGAGATGCAGTTAAGTATAGAGATAATTTATATTACGAAAAAAAAATGTCAGGACATGCAAGATTCAAGGGAAATAAACTTGCTACAGCAGGAAGAATAATGCTAAACGAATTGACTAATAAAACTTTTGAGAAAAATAAATACAGTACACCGTGTTACGCTGGAAATCTGAGTGGCGTTATGTATCCTGAGGGTGATGTTTACCCTTGCGAAATTTTAGATGATAGTCATAAAATTGGCAATATTAGAGATTTTGATTTAGATTTTAAAAAATTGTGGTTCTCAAAAAAAGCAAAGGAAGAGGTCAAGTTTATCAGCAAAACAAAATGCTTTTGCACACATGAATGTTTTAATGCTGTAAATATACTCTTTAACCCAAAATTTTATCCAGAAATTATCAAAAAATCAACATTAATATAATATAAATATGAATTATAAAATTTCTATAATTTTACCTTTTTTTTATTTGAATACTAAAAAATTTGATAAGAATAAAAATTTTTCTCTGTTGGCTTTTAAAAAATGTCTATCTGCGATTTTTAAATCAAATTATAAAAACTATGAAGTCATAGCAATTTCAGATAATAGCAGCAAAGAGTCTATAGATATAGCTGCAAAATATCCTTGCAAAATAATTAAATCAAAAAAAAATTATGGAGCAGCATTTTCAAGAAATAAAGGTGCGTCTATTGCAAAGGGTAAAATTTTAGTATTTTTAGACTCAGATGTTGAGATTAAAAAAAATGCTTTTTCAATTATAAATAAATATTTTAATTCAAAAAATAATGAAGGCTCATTACAGGGTGTTTATTCTCATAAACCAAATTATAAAAGTTCAGTAACTCAATATTTACATAGCTATCATTGCTATCATCTTTTTTCAAAAACTAAAAAAAATAAATTTACCAGTACATTATGCACAGCTTTTTTTTCAATAAATAGTGATCTTTTTAGAAAATATAAAGGTTTTGATATAAAATTTAATAAAGCTAGTACAGAAGATGCAGATTTTGGTTTTAAATTGATTAAAAATCAACATAAAATAAATATTGATAGAAGGCTTAATGCAATACATCACATAAATTTTGACATCCTATCTTTTGCCAAAAGAATAATAAGATTACATACAGATGAAATGAAAATGTATTTAAGAAAAAAATCAGTAAAATTAAAAGCTAAACAATCAAATTACCAAATTGTAATTTTGGGAATTATATTAATTTTCTTTATGAGCTTATTAATTTTTATAAATTTATTTTACACAATAGTTTTTTTTAGCAAAATCCTTATTATATTAAATCTGCTTTTTATAATAATGCATAAAAATTTTTTATCTTTCATGCTAAAATCGAAAGGGTTAATAATGTCAGTTAAAGCTATATTTTATATATATTTGCATAGACTGCTATTTTCAGTGTGCTTTTTTCGTGGTTTGGTAGATTTTTATATTTTAAGAAATAGATATTAACTCTAGATTGAACTGTAATAATTAAAGATTTTTAGTTATATCTTCTGTCATTTTTTTTGCATCTGCAAATAACATTAGAGTGTTCTCTTTGTAAAATAAATCATTGTCAATGCCAGCATACCCTGGCGATAAGCTTCTTTTTACAAAGAGCACTGATTTACATTTTTCAATATCTAAAACTGGCATGCCATAAATTGGGCTTTGAGGATCAGTTTTTGCAGCAGGGTTTGTTACATCATTTGCACCAATTACAAATGCAACGTCTGCATTTGCAAAGTCATTATTTATTTCCTCTAATTCAAAAACTTCATCGTAAGGCACATTTGCTTCAGCCAGCAATACATTCATGTGTCCAGGCATTCTACCTGCGACTGGGTGTATTGCATAAGATACTTTAATATCGTTTTTTTTAAGAGTATCCACCATTTCCCGTAAAGCATGTTGAGCTTGGGCTACTGCCATTCCATATCCAGGAACAATTATAACTGATGACGCATTCTTCATTAAAAAAGCTGCATCTTCTGCGTTACCACTTTTAACAGGCTTCTGCTCTTTGCTTCCAGTAGATAATGATGCTTCTGTTGCTCCAAATCCTCCTAAAATTACATTAAAGAAAGAACGGTTCATCCCTTTACACATTATATATGATAAGATTGCCCCTGAAGAACCAACCAAAGCACCTGTAATTATTAATGCAGTATTTTCTAATGTAAAACCAATCCCTGCTGCTGCCCAACCTGAATACGAATTTAACATCGATATAACCACAGGCATATCTGCACCTCCAATTGGAATTATTAATAAAAAACCAATCAAAAAAGAAACTGTTAATAATATCCAAAAGAAATTAGCAGATTGAGTTGTGCACAAAAGATAAGTTACAATTATTATAGAAATTAATATTAGAGCATTAAGAGGGTGTTGGCCTCTAAAAGTTATTGGTGATCCTGACATTATTCCTTGCAGTTTTAAAAATGCGATAATTGAACCTGAAAATGTTATTGCCCCAATTGCTGCTCCAATTGACATTTCAATCAAACTTGCAAGCTTTATACTTCCTGGAGATCCAAGGTTAAAAGCTTCTGGATTTAGAAAGGCTGAGACTGCAACTAATACTGCTGACAAGCCAACCAAACTATGAAACCCTGCTACCAATTCTGGCATAGCAGTCATGGATATTTTATAAGCTATAAATGCACCTATCAACCCACCAATTAATAAAAAAATTAATATATAGATTAGACCACTAGAAAAGCTACCAATTAATAAAAAGGTAACTGTAATAGCAATTGTCATACCTAAAATCCCAAAAAAATTACCCTGTCTTGATGTTTCAGGTGATGAGAGGCCTCTTAAAGCCAATATAAATAATACTCCTGAAATCAAATAAAATATTGCTGATAAGTTTGCTGACATAATTATTTATCTTTCTTTTTCTTTTTATACATTTGAAGCATTCGTTGCGTCACTAAAAACCCACCAAATATGTTCACAGCCGCCAGAGATATTGCAATGAAACCAAGAATATTTGAAATTGTAAAGTCATTATCAGAATTTCCAGCTAATCCTGCAATAATAGCTCCAACAATTATTACTGATGAGATAGCATTTGTGACCGACATCAGAGGTGTATGTAAGGATGGAGTAACACTCCAAACAACATAGTATCCAATAAAAATAGATAAAATGAATATGCTTAATCTGAATATAAAGGGATCAATTTCCATAAGTTTATTTAATTAATGTTTTTTGGATTATTTCGTCTTCTAAATTAATATTAACTTTTTTATTTTCTTTATCATATAAATTTGTCACAAAATTAAGTACATTTTTTGAATATAAATTTGATGCTGAAACAGGCAGCTTATTAAGAATATTTGTTTCACCCATAATCTTTACACCTTCTTTAATCACAACCTTATCAACTTCGGTAAATGCTGCATTGCCTCCCTGAACAGCAGCTAAGTCATAAATAATAGAACCAGGCTTCATATTAGTTATCATATTCTCTTTAATAATTAGTGGTGCTTTTTTACCTGGTATTAGAGCCGTACATATTACAATATCAATTTTTTTTAAAGTTTCTGCTAACAGTTCTTCTTGTTTCTTTTTGAATTCCTCTGATGCTTCTTTTGCGTACCCACCTTCTGTTTCAAGATTTTCAGATCCTTCTACAGTTAAAAATTTTCCACCTAAACTCTCTACTTGTTCTTTTGACGCCATCCGAACATCTGTTGCAAACACTACTGCACCCATTCTTTTTGCGGTTGCAATAGCTTGAAGGCCAGCAACACCAGCACCCACAACTAGTACTTTTGCTGCAGGAATTGTTCCTGCCGCTGTCATCATCATTGGTATGGCTTTCTCAAAATTCGAAAATGATTCTATAACCGCTTTATATCCAGCCAGATTAGCTTGGGAAGAGAGTATATCCATTGATTGAGCTCTAGTTATTCTAGGCAACATTTCTAGAGAAAAAATATTAATATTTTTTTTAGATAAATTTTCTATTTTTTCTTTATTGATGTGTGGATTAAATACTCCAACAAGATTTTGGTTTTTTTTTAAAAGTAAAAGATTATCATCAGATAGCAAACCTAACTGAACAATGATATCTGCATTACTCAGTACATCAGCATCTTTTTTAAAAATTTCAACACCTAACTCTTTATAGGCATTATCTTTGAAGCCCAAGTGTTCACCGTAATTTTCAGTTAATGACACCTCTAATTCTAAAGCTATATATTTCTTTGCAATATCTGGAGTAATCGCAATTCTTTTTTCAATATTACGGTTTTCTGAAACTGAAGCGATTCTCATATATGAACCTTATAATAAGAATATTGCCATTAGAACTAAAACCAATATTACAGCGACAGTTCCCCACAGTACAAATTTAGTGAAATTATCCCAAGTACTTTTATGGTTTCTATTATCCATAAAAACTACTTCTGCCTTGCTTTAAACTTAGGGTTAGTTTTATTGATGATATAAACTCTACCTCTTCTTCTGACCAACTTAGAATTAAGGTCTCTTTTTTTGAGTGATTTTAATGAGCTTTTAATTTTCATAATTTTTTTTATAGCCGGCAATGTCCTACTCTTCCGTGTCTTAAGACAAAGTACCATTGGCGCTGAAGGGCTTGACTTCCGAGTTCGGAATGGGATCGGGTATAACCCCTTCGCAATAATCACCGGCACATGTGTTATACCTAAATTAATTATGTTGTAAACAACAAATTATTGGCTTTATTATTAGCTTTTAATGATGTTTTTTATATAGTCTTTAAGTCTAACTTTACCAAAAATCTTATGGACTTTATTTGATAAATTCATGTTTGTTAATGCTGAGGCGTACCTTTCCCCTCTACGAGGAGAAAGTAATTTAATTTTTGATCGAAACATTTTTGCCACCTCAAGAATACTGTAACTTTCTCTATTAGAGATACTGTAGTGCCTAGATTTATTTTGTTTCCAAGCAAAATAACAAGCTTTCACAGTATCATCTATGTGGGTAAATCTTCTAGATTGAATTCCAGGCTTAACAATTGTTAATGGTTTCTTTTTTTTATAAAGGTCTTCAAATATTCCTATTACTGTAGCCATACTACCAGAGGATATTTGATTAGGTCCATAAACATTATAAAAATAAATTATTTCAAATTTAAACTTAAACCATTTTTTTAAGTTATCCAATAATTCAAGATTTTTTGCTTTTGTAAATGCATAGGGAGATAAATTTTTATCATCTCCTTTATTCCCCATAGTTGCAGATGTAGCCGAGTAAATAAGTTTTATTTTATTTGAAAAACAAAAATTTACCACTGCATTTGATCCTATTGTGTTAGAATTTATACATTCCTCCATCTTAAGAAAGCTTTGATAAATTCTAGCAAATTCTCCAAAATGAAAAAGTGAATGAATAGTTTTTGGATTCTTTAAAACTTTATTTATATTTTGTGTGTCTGATTTAATATATTTCACTCTCTTAGACTTAATATGATTTTTACGTAAACCAGTTGAATAATTATCTACACTAATTAAATTATATTTTGTTTTTTTTAATAAATATTTAATCAAATTAGATCCAACAAAACCTGCTCCACCTGTAATGACGATATTTTTTTTCATTTTTAATATTTTATTATTTTATTATTTTATTATTAAAAAACTTTTATCTTTAGTTTCACGGTTTTTATAGAGATTATCAACCTCATCATTAATTCCAAAAGCATTATTATCCAAATAAAAAAATGCTCCTTTAATAGGGTTATATCCATACTGCTTAAATTCTTTATTAATTCTTGATACATTACGGCTTATAAAGATCAATAGAGTTAATAATAGAATAAAGTATATTTTTTTTTTTAATATTAATGGATTAAATTTAAATCGACTTAAATAAACAGAAATTGGTATAAAAAATATTAAAGCTAAAAGCGTATAACCACCATATCTTAAAGCTGGATGGTTATAAAACCACTCAAAAAATAGGATTAAAATTAAATAATAAAAAAACTTATAGTTATTATTCAAAGTATTTTTTGCTACTTTTAAACTATTATAAGAAAATAAAAAAAAGATAATTCCAGAAATAAAAATTATAGAAAAAATATTATCAGAAATTTTAGTAAAAAAATACATATTGACCCAATTACCTACCCAATTTAACTTAGTAACATATGTTTGTGGGTCATCCACTCTATAGGTGGGAGAAGCACCAGCTTTAGACCATAACTCGTACCACGATTGCATTTGGTCAACTTGTGCTAAAGGTATAGACCAGCTAAATTGATCAAAGCAGGTAAAGGTTGCGGGGTAAATTAAACAGCCCGTATTTGAAAATGTTGTAAATATTGTAAATGAAAAAAAAAGTAGAAATAAATATGTATAATAATTTTTAAAAATTAAACCAATAAGAGTGTTTAACTTGAAAAACTTTTTTATTTGAAGAAACCATAATAAAAATATTATCAAATAAATTATATAAAATGACTTCAGGGATATAATGATTGCAAATAAAAGTGCTAATTTAGAATAAAAGTTATTAAAATGATTATTATTTAATTCACTTTTTTTAAAATTTACACTTTTTAGATAATAGACACTCATTACAAAAACTAATATTAGTGCTGACCTGTCTGTGCCATGTTCTGCTATTCTTGTAAAAATTGTGTTTATATAAACAAGTGATAGAATTGATAAAAATAAAATATGATTAAAGTTATTATTTTTTATTAAGTTTTTTATATTTTTGAAAAATATATAATTCGAGAATCCTAAAATATAAGCTGCTCCACTATTCATTAAATAGTACTTGATTATAGGCAGGTAGAATAAAGAGTTTAAATAAAATATTGATGATGGGGTTCTATAACCATGACCTAAGTTTCCAAGTCCAAATATTTTATCAAAATTTGTAAGCATTAGCGTGTATGAAAAATGATAATAATAAAAATCATCATGATTTTTATACATTAAAATAGCAATGAAAATAATTACAAAAATTATAGTTAAGTCTCTATACTCTAAAATTCTTTTTGAAAAATTTTTTATAAAATCATAAATAAAAATTAATAACCCAAAAAATATAATTATAGAATTATGTAAAAAAGTATGTGCAAAAAAGATATTTGTGCAGTAAGAAATCAAAATTAATAAAGCTATACCTAGAAGACCATCAAATGAACTAGCTTGATAATTTGAATTAAATAATGTAAATATTTTTCCATACCCAATAATTGAATATAAAATTAAAAAATAAAATAGTAATAATATTAAAAGTTCGATCATTTAATGTCAAAATAACTTATATAGTTTATGAAATTAATTAATCAATTACTTAATAATCAATTCAATTTTTTAGAACGGTTATCATTATTACTTTTTAGCATATTGCCTATTTCATTAGTTATGGGCAATGCAGCTATTAATATCAACATATTGTTGATAGATCTCTTATTCTTAATTTATTGCTTTAAATACAAGCTATGGAGCTGGTTAAAAAAAGATATTTTTTTATATTTGATGGTTTTGTATATTTTTTTAAATTTAAACTCACTTTTTTCATACTTTATACTATTTGAAAATCAAACCAAACCTTTTTGGCTTGATGGTGTTTTGACATTCTATAATGATGATATTATTTTAAAGTTTTATGAAAATGACGGCATTATAAGATCTTTTTTATTCATAAAGTTTATATTGCTAGTTTTTGCATTCAGCTTTTTATTAAATGATAATAAAATTTTAGGTCTCGTTCACAAAAGTTGGTTCCTTATAATAACAATCTTTATATTTGATGTCTTTTTCGAAAAATTTACAGGAAGAAATATTATAGGAAATGTTAGTCCTGATCCATCAAGAATTGTCTCTTTTTTTAAAGATGAGATGGTTGTAGGTGCATTTATTTTTTGCTTTGGTTATGCATCATCAACATATTTTATAAATAATAAAGAAAAAGGTAAATCAATTTTACCAATAATGTTAATTTTTTTACTAATTCCATTATCTATTTTTGTAACGGGAGAAAAATCTAATTTTTTAAAATCAATATTAGTATTTTTCATAATTATTTATTTTTTGAAAAAAAACGAACTATTCTTAAATTATAAAATATTACTGATTGCAATCTTTTTTTTAGTTTCTTGTTTTTTAATTTTTAGTAAAAATACATATATCAAATATTCTGAAACTTATATGAGGATTGTTGTTGTTGAACAAAATTCAAGTAAAGAATTAGAAGCGCAAAAATCGATTTGGAATAATCTTACAAAAATAAAATATTTTGCACATTATGATGCTGCATTAGGAATTCTTAAAAATTATCCTATTACTGGTATAGGTAATAAAAATTTTAGAATAGAATGTTTTAAAGAAAA
>Ga0209830_10002909_pt1 | contig 13420 bp, 12 predicted proteins | sample ArcticOcean_MG_C_12_FD_187439 | JGI IMG/M metagenome (GOLD analysis project Ga0209830, IMG submission 187439) | Marine microbial communities from western Arctic Ocean - ArcticOcean_MG_CB8_130 (SPAdes) (version 2) | ecosystem: Environmental > Aquatic > Marine > Oceanic | place: Arctic Ocean...
GTTTTTTTTCCAAGGACCTTCCTTCGGTAAAATAATTGCCGATCCGCTACGCGCTAAAATCACAAAAAAAGTAACGAAACGCGCTAGGCGCTTTTTGTGACTTTGAGTTTTTTTCATATAAAAACATGAAATATAGAAATGAAAGAAAACGAGAAAAGTTTTTCATTTTTCACTGCACCGAGATAAGAAACACGCTCTGAAAAATGTGGCTTGTCATTTTTTTCATATTTCTGAATGTAAGCTTAGTGAGCGCGATGGACATGGAAGTACGCAGTGTAAAAAAACACACGAAGGATGACCTCTCGATTTTTCTCGAGCGGCGGGTGATAGACGTGCACAGCGAGCGCGACGCAGAAGAAATGGGGCAACGTCCGCGGTTCGTGGGGACAGTTTTGAATGCCTCGACGCGATCTCGAGAACTCAGGGAGAACAGTGCGTTTGAAGACGCGCGTTGGGGTCTTCTGGATGGGGGGATCAATACGACCAACGAGTGGACGCATATCGAAACGATGGGCGATGTGACTCCTGCGTCCACGGTGCAATTTCTGATAGCGACCGACGGAAGCGGTGAGAGTCAAACCGCCATAGCTTCCGTCCTAAAGCAAACTGGGGGTGGAATCGTGGGAGCTGTGTCGTTCGGATCGTTCGTAGCAGTTGGTGGCCCGACGACCGCGGTCTCCGTCGAGAGGGTGCGTGGGGTTTTGTGGATAGGACCTCTTACCCCGGCGGATCGGACGGCCCGGGCGTGGGACGCGATACTCAGTCGAGTCGAGTCCCTAAATACCTTTGTCGAGGTGAAAACCTTTCTCGGGGCCTCGAAGATGGCTGTGGACGCGGACGACCGCGCAACGATTGAAGTTGTGCTTCCGCCGTTAGTAACGAACGGCACGTCACATGGCTTCAGCAAAAAACTTGCGGTTGCGGTTGCGGGAGACTTCGCCAGAGGGGTACGCGTCGTCGCCTCCGACCCAGGAGCGCGAGCGGAAATTTCTGAAACTGTAAACAGAAATACGGTGAAAAAGATAATGGTATACGTGAGGGCGGATCGTTTACCTGCCACCGTGGCTTGGCTAGCGTCACATCGCGCAACACACTGGGTGGCACCGAGTCTATTTGTTGAATTGCATAACAAAGGAGCTGGGGAAATATTACAGAGTGGATCTCCAGGAATCGGTCAAAATCCAACACCCTTCTGGGATGCTGGCATCACTGGCGCTGGTCAGATTGTGGGCGTCGGTGACACGGGTGCCGATCGTCGCAACTGCTACCTGTCTGGTGAGAATAAATTCGTGATGTACAGAGAACCGGCATGGGGAGATTCGCGAGATGGAAATGGACACGGTACTCATGTGTGTGGATCTATTGCTGGCGATTCAGATTTAGGAGGCGAGCACAACGGTGTGGCAAAGCACGCGCGGATTGCCTTTACGGACCTGGCCGCGGATAGCGGACTGCGTCTCTCAAACGATCTCAGCGAAGACTACTATCATCACGCTTACGACGTTGGTGCCCGCATACATTCTGACAGTTGGGGGATTGTCCAACTCAGCTACGCACAAATCTCTTTTGAAGTCGACCAGTTCTCGCATCTCTTCAAGGACTTCTTGCCGATTTTCTCCGTTGGTAACTCTGGCGAGTCCGTCGGAAGTACCGCCTCGTACGCAACTCCATCCAACGCAAAGAATACGCTCGCTGTTGGCGCGACCAAAACGGCGAACTCTCCTATCGCGCGGAAGATGTCTCGCCGCATTTGGAATGTCGACATTGAGGGATATGGAGCCGAACACTGGAGACATGCTCTGATTAAGGGTATAGAGGCAGACTTCTCCTCGGTTTCGTCTCATGCTACGAGCGCTAGGGAGGTGTACGGACACCCAACCGATGGATGTGACGGTACGCACATGGGTAACATGACAGGAAAAATTGTCATCGTCAAACGAGGAGGCTGTCAGTTCGTCACGAAGGCGATAAACGCTCAGAACGCTGGCGCCGCAGCTGTCATAGTATTCAATCACGAAAGGTGCAAGTTCGTGTTGATGTCGGGAGATATATCTATTGGAGTTTCTATACCAATCGTATCGATTGCGCTGAAAGAAGGGGAGATGCTCCTGGCATTGGTAGCCTCGACACCGGGTTCCAAATTGTCGATATCCGGACCCCTGGTTTATTCTTCAGACGATTCACGAATGGAGGATCTCGAAAGTTGGAGCTCGGGCGGACCTACAATGGACGGAAGAATTAAACCTGATGTCGTCGCTCCTGGGAGTTACATTAAAAGCGCTGCCTTAATAACAGACGAACAATTCGCCGCCAAAGACGTTTGTCGCGAGACATATAAGTCGGGTACGTCTATGGCCGCCCCGTTGGCTGCGGGAAGCATCGCATTGATCAGGCAATACTTCGTCGACGGATATCACCCCAACGGCATACAAAACATACAAAACGCCTTCAACCCTTCGGCGGCTCTCCTTAAGGCTGTGGTGGTAAATGGCGCTCAATCTCTACGGGGGTTAAACTCGGATGGATTTCCATTAGAACCGCCTCCTTCATGTCGACAGGGATGGGGGCGCGTCAACATTGCGAGATCCGTGCGACTCCCAGACGCAAATGCTTATGAAAAAGACTACGCCTTCATCGCGTTGGATCGCGTCTCTGACCCTCTCGTCAAGGCGGGTCAGACGTACGGTGTCTGTTTACAGGTTATTGGGAATACGGAAGAGTTTCGAGCCACGCTCGTTTGGACGGATCCTCCGGCGTCGGTGGTGAGCGACGGGTCCATAGTCAATGATCTGGATTTAAAATTGTTTCACAAGAAGGCGGGGACCACTGTACAAACGTTATGGCCGTTACCTGGACAAGAAGACAGAGAAAATAACGTGGAGAGGGTGGTATGGAGCTCACCGGATGTTGGAAGGTATTACCTGGAGGTTACTGCTCATCGAATACAGCAGGCACAGACGTTCTCCCTCGCGGTTACCGGACAAGTTGTTTTACTACATGATGGGGAAACTGATGAAAATAGGTGTTACGACATCAATTACGCGGTGAAAATTCCACCACCGCCGAGCCCATCTCTACCACCGCCGAGCCCATCTCCACCTCCGCCGAGCCCATCTCCACCTCCGCCGAGTCCATCTCCACCACCGCCGAGTCCATCTCTACCACCACCGAGTCCATCTCCACCACCACCGAGCCCATCTCCACCGCCGCCGAGCCCATCTCCACCGCCGCCGAGCCCATCTCCTCCACCGCCAAGCCCATCTCCACCACCACCGAGCCCACCTCAACCACCGCCGAGCCCATCTTCGCCACCGAGCCCATCTTCACCACCACCGACCCCAACTCCAACGCCGCCGAGTCCGGTCGTCGTTCGTTCGCATAATTCTACGAACTCAATGCCATCGACGTCTCTGAAAGATATTCACCCTCGATCTCCACTTCCACCCTCGCTTCCACCCTCACTTCCACCCTCGCTTCCACCCTCGCTTCCACCCTTGCTTCCACCCTTGCTTCCACCCTCGCTTCCACCCTCGCTTCCACCCTCACAAAGCTTCATCTCGGACATTGAAACTTTTGTAACCGACGATGTTGGCATTTATGTGATTAGCGGCGTGGGACTTTTTGCACTAGCGACCTTCGCCGCCGTTCGTTTCCGTCGCAAAGCTCAAAAATGCGATAATAAAGACGAGGAGCCGTGTGATGGGGGAGTGTGTATTGTGCCACATGAAACTTCTGTATAACAATTAGCCGCTAGCGCCTACTATAGGAGTATAAATAAGAGTTGACAACCAAGACTAAAAGTAAGCAAAATGTCCTTCCACGCTAGAGGAGAAGGTGGCGATTTTGGATGGGACCCGTCTCAGCGAGCCGTAAGGAACATGCTTGAGACTCTCACAAACGACATCGGCCTTCTTCGCGAACAACTCCGAGACGTTCATGAAAAACTCAAACGCAAGAATACTCAGATTGGAGTGATGAGTACGACGATAACACAGCAAAACGAGGAACTTATAAAACTGAAATCTGTCGAAGGTCGCTTCCAACTCTCTTTCGGTTCCAACTCTGAGCAAAACCTGCCTTTCGGCACATCGATACGGGATTTCAATGAAAACATTCGGACAAGAATGGGTATCGATAATATTGTTGAATATTTGAAATTTCAAATTTATGACTCTATTCTTGAGTACGACGAAGAAGAAGACATAAATATTATACAATATTCTTTGAACGATTTGGACTGTTTATTTCATTTCTTGGATGAGGACATCAAAACAAACCCAATTGTAAGGGTTGCGATGATGGCGCTCCAAGAACATATCATTGCAGAGCTAGTAGAAGAACACGATGGCGATCTACATGGATGGATGAATCTGGAGGATATCGAACGAGAGGATATTGATGCATGGGGCAAAAAAAACATCAGAGATGTTTTTGAGCGGCATTTCTCTTAGGTGTGCTGCCGTTAAAAATACGGAGTGTTGGACAATTCCATGTTTGTAATCGTGAAAGCACTTTTTAAAAAGACCTCCCAGACGCCTTGCACCAGTCCGTTGCAATTATCGTTAGACGAGCAATAAATATCGACTCTTCGCCACAATGAGACCAAGAAAGCTGCATGCGCCATTTTGAAAGCCCTATGTGTGGCAAACATTTCATTGTTGAAAGATGTGATCTCTTCTGCAGATTGTATACATTTCGTCGATTCATTGATGAGGTCGTAGTAAAGCGTGTTGTATTCACTCATCTTTCGTTTGTTGTCGATTTTGCCAAAAAAAATCACTACATTTTCTGTTTTGCTTAATTCTTGGGACAATTCTTCCATTAAGCAGTGGGCATTTTTTAAACTTGTTACTCTGTCGTAGCAAGGTAGCAGTAGTGCAAGAGGGGGGGCGCAACTCATAGTAGAATAGCGATCTGCTCTTTTCCCGTTTTATATATACTCAAGCTCATGTCCGCACCGCTTATACTGTCGTGGCCGAGAACCGACCATGACCATGAGCGTCACCCTGTGAGAAATTCAATCTAACTGTTTTGACAATATATGGTCCTGCACCCATTGCACAGATCCAGAGTCACCGTCTTGAGCATATTCTAACACTCTGTCGTCTCTTGGGCACTTGTTCAACTCAAGCCATCTCAAAACTTCAATTTCCCCACTCCATAAAGCCCAGTAGAAGGTAAGGTCACTCCACGGTGCAGGTGGATTTTGGGCCCTCGCCCAACGCAAAACATGAAGATGGCCTTTTCGAGCTGCATTTGCACAAGCTCTTCCATCCCACGGGCATCCGTTTTTTCTTAGCCATTTCAAAATAGTAAGGTCACCAGACTCCGCGGCACTTGCGCACGTCCATTCATCCCACGGGAAATTGTTCTCTCTTGCCCACAACAGAACATGCATGTGTTTGTACTTTGCGGCATATTTGCAAATGTCCAGGTGGAGAGGACAGCACTCATATTTGCGAAGCAATTTTAGTGTTTCAAGGTCTCCGTCTAAAGTCGCCTCGAGTGTCCCCATTAACAATGAATGGTCACGCGGACATCCGTTTTGACTTGCCCATTCCAAAGTCTCCTCGTGTTTAGCTCGAGCAGCTTCATAAAGGACCTCACCGTCCCAAGGACAACCCCTGTCACGAATCCACATCAAAGTTTTCACATCGCCATTTTCAGCGGCTTTCTTACAACCCCTTTCGTCATACGGACAAGGGGGGGATTGTTCTAGAACCCAGTGTAAGATATCATGCCGAGATTCACTTACAGCCAGTTCAAAAGTCATCTCGTCCCACGTGCATCCGTTATGTCTCACCCACTTGAGCGTGTCGAGATGGCCTCGCCTCGCTGCCTCCGCACACGTCATCGGGTCCCACGGACAATTGCGCGCCCGCAACCATTTTAATACTTCCGTTTTTCCAAAATGCGCAGCTACGGCGCATATCCGCTCGTCAAAAACACCCTTGCCGTGCATATTCTCAATCCACTCCAGGATCAAAGGGCAACCCTGAATTGCAGCGGTTTCGTGAAGCTCTCTGTGAGACCCGACGCGCATATTAGTGCAATAGGTGAGAAATAATCCGTAAGCCGTATTGTCTACCGATTTTTGCATCGACCGGTTCACTGCTCGGAGACGTGCGACTTCTTCGGGACGAAGAAAAGAGAGTGTGTGCTCTACGAGAGATGTTGGGAGATTTTCAAAAAAATACACTGGACAGTCGGTTGTTTTCATTTGTATAGAATGCAGCAAAGTGTATAGCAAATACTAATGAGTATCACGCGGACTTTCATCAACTTTTAGATTGATTAGATGTAAAATACTACACCTTAAGTACCTAAAAAAGAACGTTAAAATCTACACTTGTCTTTAAGTACTTTTTTTGTTTCAAGAGCTTTATCCATCGCCCGAATACATTGTTCTGATCCAACTTCTCCCCCATCCGTGATGCCCAAAAAGTCATTCGGAGGACACTGTTTCTTATCCGGATGACTTTCCAGAACAACTCGCTTACTGGCATTCATCACTCTTTGGAGGGATGGTACTTCGTTCGGGTCGATCCTCAGATGGTACAAATGCGACGCGATTTCTCCTTCTCTCATGCCGGGACATTTCCGCATCCACTGTCTCACTCCACCTCCACGGTCGGGGCCACGGGGCATGGTTGCGGCGGCGGTGGCTTCTTGAGCAGCCTTCATGGCGGCTTCGGCTTCACGAGCAGCCTTCATGGCGGGGGCGAAGGCTTCACGAACAAGCCGCTCGTCAAGAGCACGCTCCTCTCCAAGCTCGTCTTCGCGTCGAAGACGATCAAATAGCGCCTTTCGAGCATTTTGTTCTTTTAGTGCAGACTGGACTTTGTATTCACCGAGCTCGGCTTCTTTTCGCTGGCGACGCTGGGCTTCTTTTTTTCGCTGGCGACCCTGACCTTCTTCAGCCCGAGCGTATAGGTTACGAAAAGCTTTGGCTTCCGACGTTATTTCTGTCGACATGATACCGACGAACGAGATTGAGATCGCCGCTCACTTGTTTATATACAATCCAGAGATACTTCTCCCCTGCTTTTTGTACTTTACAAATGGTTCCTCTGCGAGTGGATAGAAAGAAGACGACTGATATTTTTGTCATCAACCAACGCCTCCGTGCAATCTCGAAGCACAATATGCTTCGCTTTTTTGTTTGACACGTACGACGAAGCTTTGGCCGGGAGGTTTCCTTTTTTCTCATCATGAACTTCCATTTTGGAAACGGGTTTTGTATCAGCAAGAAGACTCCACTTCAAATATTTATCGCGCATAGACCCGCCTAAGGCATCGCACGCTGCTTCATTTGCACGTGTGGTGTTTATACGACACTCTTCTTGTTTTTGAGCTTTGACCACCCTGAGAGGTATGTCTTCTATGTTCGTTTTTCTCTTGCCTATTTGTAAGAGAGCCTGCGAGCGAGGATGGGTTCAGTTTTGGCTCATGTGTCACAAGCTTAATTTGACTTACCGAGTGGTTTTTTTGCAACTGGCTCTGTTTTTCATGCTCCAATTTCAGATTGATTGCCCTTACCTGTAGAAGAAGAAAAAATAAACCGTGTTTGTTACTATTACTTCTAAAAAACTTCTTCGAACCGCCGTACCTGTTGTCTTGGTGCCGAAACGATTTCAGTTTCAAAGGTATCGCTATTCACATCTCTTCGTTTCGAGGCACATAAGGAAACCTTTCCAAAGAGGTTTATCATAAGTGTTTGAAGCGCATCTTCGAGGTATTGATGCACATCTTCATTTATAGCAAGGTCGTTTTTGCGGTCAATTCGCGCAGCGATATGAGACTCGATGTCTTTCCGCCAATACTCCTTGGGCGAGGGGGTTAGGTTAGGGTGCATCGCGTGTCTTCTTTTCATGGCGGAATGGAAACTTTCTTGAATATGAGCTTCCTCCTCTTGATCGATACCCGAAATCGACAAAATATCAGCATTCTCCTGTGGGATTATCATATCGGATATTTTGCAAAAAAATGTTGCGCACTGAAATTGTGAAGAAGTGAACACAGTTTCTTCAATTTTTATGTATTTCTTTTTATTTTCCAAAAAAAAATCATCTCCGAAGTTTTTAGATTTAAAGTGAAAAATCCTTTTCATTTCAGTCACTTTTTTGAGCCACCAAAATTGTTGCGATTTTTTTTTCAAGCAAGGTAATGCATCGACCAGGTTTTGAATCGCGAAAATTGGATTGTAATAACTACAGTGGAACGATTCGAGACCATCAAGGGAAAGAACACTACCTTCAGACGTTTCGCTCTCTCCTTCGCATGATCGCACATCGTCCATATGGACCTGAGCTACAGCAGCTTGCTCATCATCTAAATCTCTTTTTGCGAAAGGCAGAGGGAACACACGTCCAAGCTCACCGTTTGATGGTCATGCAAATGCCAGAAGCCTCTTCCCAAGAAGGGTTTTCTTCGGACCTCGAATGCAAGTTTAGCCAACACCTCGGTTGCCACATCCTTTCCGTAAAAAAACACCTGGAGGATGCGGCGGAGGATGACGATGATGCACTCGCTACTCTCATGCCGATTTTTGAGAGTGGTGTCGATGAAATACGAAGCCTTTTCGCGATGCATCAAGAAAAAAAGAAAAAGAAAAAGAAAAAAACAGATTTCGAAAATCACAACGACAACAAGTGTTTCATCTGCCCTATCACGATGTCTCTCATGGTAGATCCCGTCTCTGCCCCCGATGGACATAGCTACGAGCGCAAGGCGATCGAGGAGTGGATTGCACGCTCAGGAGTCGGTGGTAGTTGGAAGAGTCCCGTTACAGGGATATTGTTACGGGGCAACATAATGCTTCACTACAACCGTAACCTGAAGCAGGCTATAAGTGCTGCACTAGAGTCTTGGATGAGTTGCTCATAGACTCGACTGCTAATATTGTCCTAAATACTCAGAACAACACTGAACCCGTCATTCGAGGTTACGTTCATATCCGAGTCCTTCGAGTTTGTTTTTTAATTCCTCATCACCCATATAAAAGGCAAAATCGAGGGGTGTTGGATAACCTGGAGCGTATACACTGGTCTCCACTCCTTTTTTGACCAAGAGGTCTACCACTTCACGTAGTTTTTCGAAGTTTACTGCGTTCTCATCGGTCTCAAAATAATTATGACTCTCTGATAAAACCGCAACCATAAGATCCATAAGATCTCCCTCAAGATCTCCCTCAATGTCAACTTGTACATCTTCTACAGCTTGAAGTTGTTCAAGTCTTGTTTTTATCTCCTCCAACCGGTTTTTTTCGTCTTTTCCAACGACGTCGCTGCGAATGTAGCGACATAACCTTCTCCATAAGATAGTCGTTTGGTTCATGGTAAACGAGAACGTTCGCCCTTGTAGATTGGTCGCTGGATCCCTAAAATGTCCGTGTCCGTCCTGTTCTTTCTCATGACGGATCCATTTCTCCAAACCATCTTCACCAACGTTATAGCAATTACCGGAATAAAACGTTTCTTCGGGCTCCGTAGCGGGATTCCAATGATATACTTGCGATTTTACAAACGGTGTTCGTATGTCATTAAAGGTGACGGGATCCACCCCACCTTTGCCACAAACCTTGTCTATTTTTTCCTGTGTGCACAATTGGCTATCTTTTTCTTCACAACCCTCGGGGAAATCGTACATCACGTTTACGGACATCTCCGTAAACAAATATGGGGGGTGACAGTAAGACGTCGTCCCACCATATATACTCAAGCCCTGAACTAGGCAATAGGATCGGTTTTTTTATTCATACCATCCCTCTGGATCTCGGACATCAAAGCCTGTTGAGACATTTTGGTCGTTTGGGGGATGCCGTTATCCTGCTTGAAACGCTTCGTCGAGCAAGTGTAGCCGATGTTAGAGACCATGTGGATCGCACGATTAGAATTCCAATCTTGGATACACGAAAGATCATCGGGAGGCTCCGCGCGACGGGTGCCCTTTTCGCTCATGGTTATAGTATAGAAGTGAACACGCGCGTTTGACAACTTTGTGATTTTAATAAAAATCGACTAATTATAGAAAGCTCCATTTCCTCAAGAAAGAACCCACTTCTCGGCACCTTTAAGTAAAAATGAGCGAAGTGGAAAAATTACATTGGCAAAGGATCAGACGGGTAAATAATCGTACGATTTCCAGGATTTTATTTTACCAAAATCTGGACGTTTTCAAAAATAACGATGTTTTCAAAAATAACGATGTTTTCAAATGGCTTTTGGAGATTCTTCCATTGCTCTACCTAAACAGTTGGTCATGGCAAAGCATGATGTACGACCTGAGGCATCTCCAAATTGAAAAGAGAATTGAATCTAGTCTAGGCGTGCTTGCAGACATCGTAGAAAGGGTGGCGGAATATAATTTGCAACATCACAACAAAACGAGTTATTCGATCGTTTCAAGTGATTCCGAAGAAGAGGAGCGGGAGCAAAATGAGGCGAAGCACGCTGACGGGGCAAACCGCAACAGCAGGTGCCCAAGCCTCCACCCCTAGAGTTTGATACACGTCTTTGGAGTTCAGGTACCTCTGTGTGCTGCTTTAATTATCGCTGAAGCTGAAATTTGTATAAAATCAGGAACTAGTCAGCGCGTTAACAACATGTTGCAGATCCGAATCATCAGGTGCTTTCCAATTAAAATAATTAAACATCAAGATAAATCTGTCGGCTGCTCTCACATCCGCATGACAGACGTGGCGCAGATCGCCGTGCACGAGAGATCCTTGCTCGGCGTTGCACGAAAAATAACCTCTCACGTCTTGTTTCATTTTTTTTAGGGAAATAGTATCATCTTCGGAGTCGGAGTCGTTACAATCGTTTCCATGTTCGAGCCTATTTTTGATATCTTCGGGGAGGGCGTTCTTGGTAGACTCGGGTAAAAGTTTGATCACTCGAAGCGTTTCGGAAGATAATGGCCTGGGTACCGGATCACAGAGACTGCGCTCGGTGGCGCTCGGTGGCACGTGAACGGGCGTCGGTCTCGCATCTCGTGAAAGGTACACGATACCTCGGTGAGTTGTCGTATTCTCGTTATTGTTTCCTCCATCGTAATGAAAGCCAAACGGGGACGAAGAAGCAGTATCAGAAAGTTCTCTTGACTTGCTGAATTGGAATGTTTTAACGGTCGCGGAGTTGTCTACCTCAAACTTTTCGAACGCGGCCCGGAACGCTTTTGCGAGACGTTCGTCTATCGCCTCGGTGATTATTCTCACGTGAGCGATCGTCGAGTACTCATAAAAACGAGGCCCGCTATCCGACAATGCACCCCAATTGTGAATCAGATGTTCGCACAACTCGGGAGATAAAAAGTTGTGCTTACATTTCAAGTACCCACCCGTTTTCTCCTCGAATTTACTGGGGCTTATTTTTGGAATATCTTCTAATAACAACACACTCATACCTTAAAACTCAGAAAAGCATCCAGTCAGTTTCTTAAATAGTCGCTAGGCAAAGACTCACTCGTCGATCTCGCGCGCGTCTTGATCAGCGGCGCGCTGCTTCAACGCAATCTTCAGCTGCCTTTGTGTTTTGTTCTCATACTGCGCCGTTTCCTGGGCAAGCCGTTGTCCTTCCAAGCCATCGGAACGAAGACCGCGCACTCTTTCGTCGCTCGCGTGAGCGCCACGATTCGCGATGCGTCGTCCAACGGGCAACAGATCTCGTAGCTGACTATGACCTTACTCCACTCCGACCCCTGAGACTTGTAAATGGTCATGACATCGTGCTTGGGAAGCTGTAGTTTCAACGCGTCCCGCTGCGCTCTGGACGTGCACAACACGGCCGTGCCCAAACCCCATTTTTTCGCCAACGCGACCACTTCTTTTGTCTCCGAATCTTTGTTCGTCGTGAAGTGAAAGTCGTGGCGTACCTGATGTTTACCGCGGAACGTCGGTCGTACGTCGTATGTGGTTGTAAAAATGCGTCGCCACACGTGACTGTAGCCGACACGATACGTCGTGGTCAGCGTCTCGGTCTCGACACCGCCCGATGCGGCGAGGAGCGTGGACGCGTCGAAGACGCTCTTCAGATTCTTGCCGAACGGTTTCATCTGACGGTCATCGCCGTACACCCAGTGCGTCGATCTCCACGCGTTCGATCTCAGTAGGTCTAAGAGAACTCCGGCCTGAAGAGAGGCCTCGTCCCAAAAGATGTGGTCGGGACTGCCGCTACCGGCCTGAAGCGCCAGGTAAACGTCCGTCACGGCGACGACCACCACGCCTTTCTTCATCGACGGAATCGCGTTCACGTGAGGCACGGCGACGTACTCCCCCTCGTTCCAGTATTCGCAGTAAGATCTCATGACGACGAGCTCAGTGTTCGCTCCTTGTTCGAGGAGTCGCGCGTGAACGTCTTTACAGTTCACGTTCTTTGGACAGAGGATCAAGACTGAATCCCCATCGGAGGCCCGTTTCAGCGCGTCCACGACGAGCGTGTGGGTTTTACCCGTTCCGGGCGGTCCTCGAACGACTCTTCTGACGTCGGCGGGAGTCGGTGATAACGCGGGTTCGCCGAGGTGTAACTTCTCCGTGCAATGATCTAAAAAAACTCGAAAAAGTCTGTCGGAGTCATCCTCGCGCGTGATGAACTTGCCGTGCAGCATCTCGTCTTTCACCCTGTGGTTGTTAGTGTAGTTTTTTTTACTCACGATGTACCGAACGCCGCCGTCAGTCCGGAAGGTCTGTCCCGTAAGGAGTTTGTTGGACTCCTTGAGGACCGAGCCGGTCGGGCCGAGTTTAAAACGAACGTTTTTCTTCTCTTGTCTGGCGTGCATATCGCGCATGATCGACGTCAATTTTCGATGAAGCGCGTCGTCCGGACACGCGAACGGGGATCGAAGCCCGAGTTTCTCTCGATACGTCCACAGAAGCCTCGAATACCACGCGTCGGTCGCGGCGTACGCTTTCTGATCTTTGGTCACAGGGGTTCCGTACGCGAAACTCGTCTGCACGTTCTTATCTTTCTTGACTCGTTTTTTTTTGGGCAACGCGGGGTTCACCTGGTCGTACAGACCGACCCTGGGGTATCCGAGACTGGAGTCCAGACAACGCGCCGCCGGAACCGACAAACCGCATATGAGCAAATCTTGCAAGACACCTCTTCCACATAACACGACGCGCGCGTCGTTCAGCGTTCGTCGCAACGTCGTCTTGTTTTCTACCCACTGGACGTCGTCCAGAAGCAAAACCTTATCATCGACGCAGAGTTGGACGAGTATTAACTTTGGAGCGACGAAGGGGACGCTCGAGTCGAACTCCACGTCGAAGCCGACCGCGACGGTCGCGGTCGAAACGTCGCGGACAAGATGACGCAGATGGTCATGGAAAACACAGACGGTCGTGTCGGACGTGAACGAGCCCTCGCGCATAGATCAACTACGATAAAATTTATTTTTTTCTAAAAGCCCTGTCTCTATTGAC
>Ga0209830_10002916_pt1 | contig 13395 bp, 17 predicted proteins | sample ArcticOcean_MG_C_12_FD_187439 | JGI IMG/M metagenome (GOLD analysis project Ga0209830, IMG submission 187439) | Marine microbial communities from western Arctic Ocean - ArcticOcean_MG_CB8_130 (SPAdes) (version 2) | ecosystem: Environmental > Aquatic > Marine > Oceanic | place: Arctic Ocean...
ATTATTCAATGCAAGAAGCTCGCCCGCAGGCTGACCGCTAACATAACCGGGGGATACGAGATTAATCAAACTTAATCCAATCAATATAGCAAGTAGCGTGGTTACTGCATAAAAGCTCAGTGTGCGAATCCCAATTGACTTAAGATTCATGGAGGCACCCATACCGGCCACCCCAACAATTATGGAAGATACAATCAGTGGGACAATGATCATTTTTAGCGCGCTAAGAAAAAGATTTCCGATATATTCAAAAATTGTGATGTAGGCAATACCCAGAAACGCACTAGAGGGATCATCAGTTGATCCTTGCTTTAAAACTGAGCCCACTACTGTCGCTAAAGCTAGCGCAATCAATATCTGCCAATGAAGTGACAATTTTTTCATTCAGCGCTCACTATTTCGTCATCCTTCCATTCACCGCAATATTCTTCGCCATCAGTAAAAATATAGGTACCCTTCCCATTCCGCTTGCTATTTTTGAACCCCCCGACATATCGATCGCCATTGAAGAAATTGTAGACTCCTTGTCCATGCGGCATATCGTTCTCGAATTCACCAGTATATTTACTGCCATCGGCGGCAGTTAGAGTGCCTTGTCCATGGTACTTATCATTCTTGAATTCACCACTGTATTTGCTGCCATCAGCATCAGTGAAAACTCCTTCTCCATTTTTCATTTGGGTGGCAATTTAACTTCAGGGGGGTTCATTTCGTCTTACGTCCTTCGGCAAGCCGACCTTTTAGTATACCAAAAGTAAAACCGAACTCTTTACAAAGCCCTTTAACTTTTTTCGGTGCGATAGTAGGCTCGTTCTTCTTAGTTTCAACCATCTGCTGTTGGATTGTTTCCATTTTAGCTTTAAGTTCGCCATAAGACTTCATAGCGCATCTCATCGTTCAAATAATAATAAGTCTTTTCAGTCCGCGCCACGCTGGTATCACACATATCTGCTATCTACCTATTTTTGGATGACAGCCGCCAACAACTGGTCTGGAGTAAATCCTAACCAGCTCAATTACGCCAGGAGGGTTTATTCCTAACAAGTTACGAACTAAATTTAAACGGCCCTTGAATCCACTCGCATTAATTTCGACCACTGTGTGATTATTGGCGTGTTCAGGCTCATAGTTGTAAGCGTACTTTATTTGATAGTCTTGATTTTCTTTAAGGTGACAAGGAATTTTAAAATTTCCATCCTCGTTGTTACCAACCCGTGTCCACCAGTTAGCTTTTCCCGTTGCACTGTACATCAAAAAATTTGTCTCGTATGGTCTGAATTGGGGTGCGGGCAAGTTACTTCCTACGATTTGCAACAAACCAGGATTCAGTCTATCTTCGTTAGCTCGCATTATGCCCTCTAACTGAGTAACGAATATTTGCCGATTTGACTTGTGTGTTACATTGATTGTTAGCAGCATCAAATGGAATAGAAAGATTACAACACCACCTGTAAGAATACACCTCCTAACAAGCAGTCCAGCGGAAAACTTGTCATACAAACTCTGCAAGCAAAGTGCCGTGAACAGACAGGTTGGTAGTACAAGGAGAAATGCTTGCCTACTGCTCCAATCCCCTATTCCCCAGAGCGTCGAATATTTACCTACGGCAGCGTAAGGAAACAATCCAGCACAAAAAAGTATTAGCAACCAAGCAATCCGTTTGGGATTACAACTACTTACTTTATTGGTCGGATTAATTGTTTTGTTGTCAACCGCAATGGCTAGCAAGCTAATACAAGCAACAATCAAGAAAATCGGTATTAAAAAGGTGCCCATGGCAAGGCTAAAATATGCCACTTTGGCTAAATCTTCAATACTGCCTATCACTAGGTTGTTGTAATTTTCATAAAGTCCACTCGGTGGATAAAACTGTCGGCTCACCAAGTAAAAAACAATGCATATTCCGAAAATAAGAGCGGTTTGCTTGCTTGGCCTTGCAAGCCATAACTGCCGCACCTGGCTCCGTTCAGACAAATCATAGGTATAAGAAAGTACTGGCAAAAAAACTAACAGTGAATGCAGGCTCAATGATATTAGAAGAGCAGTTACCCCGAGTAATGTTGAGCCGAGGGTCTTTGTATGGATTGTTCTGACGGAGACTAAACCAATTGCCATGCAAGCTAAATGAAGAGTCATAATGCTGGATAAAAGAACCCCCCAAGTACCAAATGTTGCGACTAATGCTAAAGCAAAGTAAGAGGCTGGTTTGGAGAGCTTGATTTGGTGTTCAGCCAAGAAAAGGGTTTCTCGAAGAAAAATAAACATGAATAGGAGAACTACCAACGCATTTAAGTTTTTATACGACATGTTGAGAATTTGAGAAATCTCAATAATTGCTAAACTCATCGGATATTGGAGAAACCAAGCAGATTCGAAAAAGTATGATCTCAATCCTGAAAAATCATCAATTAAGCTTGCGTATTCGATAATAGTACCATCCCACATATCCCTGGGAAGGCTTAGCATCGGAACGGTGACAAAAAGAAAAAATAGAACAAAAGGTGCGGCTTTAAAAAATTTTTCAAATCTCATTTTTTCGTTAACCGCTTGAACAATTTTGTTGGAATAGAATTAATCAATAACATAATTCCCCACCAATACGCGGGAGCGTAAACTTCGTCTTTTCGTTTGTCAATCGCTTTAGTTATCGTCCTTGCCACCGAGCTAGGTTTTGTCCACAACAACCCTTTTTTAAACTCTGCAGTCATAGGCGTATCGACAAAACCTGGCTTGATGGTGACTACCGCAACACTTGACTTATGAAGACGTTGTCGCAAACCAGATGTAAAAGCAGTGATCATCGCTTTAGCGGAACCGTAGACGTAGTTGGTCGCTCTACCCCTGTCGCCAGCCACAGAAGACAGGATGGCTATAGTGCCCGCTTGTTTCGCTTCAAAACGATTGGCAATTAACGTGAGCAAACTGATGGTTGAAAGCGCGTTGGTCCGTATTTCAGCCAACATCTCTTCGATGCTTTGTTCGCATAATTTCTGATTCGAAAGTGTACCATGCGCAATCAACACAGTATCTATACCATTCATTGTACTCTCTGCCGAATTAAGTAATGCGGCGTGGTAATCCATTTCATTCAGATCTATGCAATGTGAGTCTACTTGTGCTGCGCCACGCACCTTTAAATCAGCAGCAATGGCCTGAACACGCTCTTCGTTCCTTCCTACCAAATATAACTCATAGCCTCTAGTCGCCCAGATCCTTGCACAGTGTTCAGCGATAGCAGAGGTTACACCAATGATTAAAACTTTTTTCATGCCAATCCCAGCCGTTTGGATTGCTCTGAACTAAACTTACCGATCGCACCATACTTTTGACGTATCAATTCAAATTCCCTCCATTTGGGGTATGTTCTTTTGAACAACGCTTCCTGCATAAGCGCATCCTTAGTCAAATAAATTCTGCCACCAAAATCAGAAACAATGTTATATAGTTTGTTCAACAAACGAATCGTCTCAGTTGTCATTTTGAAGTCCAATGCAAGGGTGTAGCCCTCAATCGGAAATGATAAAAGGTTGTTATTAGGCTCACCGAACTGTTTGAGCACCGCTAGAAAAGAACCGCCTCCATTTTCAGCGATCTCTGTTAACAGTAATCGCATGTTGGCGACACCATCTGCTTTAGGCAGCACAAACTGAAACTGCATAAACCCCGCCTTACCGTAAAACTTATTCCACGATCCTATTGCATCTAATGGATAGAAGTACGACATTAGTGGCACACTCTGTGTTTTGTTATGTTTTGCCTTATACCAATAGGCGCCGTTAAAAGCCTTTATTGTCATACGGTTGAGTAGTGCTGAAGGTGTGTAAATAGGTATAGCGATTGAATCTTTTGTATTTAACTCCAAACCACCACTTACTGCATGCTCTCCTAGCATCAGCACACTACGCCCTAAGTCTTTACCTCTCGCAAGACAATCAATCCATGCCACGCTGTAAGTGGCGTTACTATTTGCCTCAAATGCCTCACAAGCTGATTCAATGCAGTCAGTCTTAATAGCCCTTTGATTGATATAAGAAGACCGTATTGGTGTAAGCTGAACGGTCGCGGTGATGATCACACCCGTCAGCCCCATACCTCCACACGTAGCCTGAAATAAATCAACATTTTCCTCTGGCGAAGCTGTAACAACATCATCCGTTCCAAGTAAAACGCTCATAGATTTGACATGCTGCCCAAATGTACCAGCAATATGGTGATTTTTACCATGCACATCACTGGCTATTGCGCCACCTAATGTCACATAGCTTGTGCCAGGTGTTACTGGTAAAAACCATCCTTTTGGTACAATCACTTTCAATATTTCTCGCAATGTAATGCCAGCTTCTACTGTCAACAGTCCTACGTTTGCGTCAAACTCAAGAAAATGATCGCAATAGGTTGTATCCAGAACCACTGACGCATTAGCGCTGTCGCCGTAACTGCGACCCATACCACGTGGGATGAGTGTTTTTTGCTTCTGAACTTCTGCTTTTAGAGCCGAAAACGAGGGCGGCATTAATAGTTGTGCTTCATGTTTGGGATAACCACCCCATCCACTGATTTTTGAAGTAACAGTCATAACAGAACTCTGTTGTCGCCGTTAATAAATACGTACTTTTTATCGAGTTGGTATTTTACGTAAAAACCAATAGCTAGCCCAATAACACCACCAAAATAACGCATAGCTTCCGTGTCGTAGATAAGATAAAACGTATACTCAGTACCCCAAAAAATGGCCGTAGTAATCAATCCCATAGCGCTGTAAAGCACAAACATTTTGCCATCATTCGTAAGATTTTTACTTTTAAAGGCAAAGATGTACCGTTTTTCTAGGAAATAGCGCGGGGGCAATCCAACAGCCGTACCGACCAATATGGATAATTCAACAGCATAAGGCCCCGTATATGCCCAAATTGAAAGTACCTGTGAACCAATATTGATGACAGTGGAAAACGCTGCAAAGAGCGTATAGAGCACTGCAATATTAACTACTGTCTTTGCCATTAGCTGCCCAGCCCATTAGCCGCAAATACAAATATCACAGTTGTCAATCCTGCAACTACCAGACTCGCTTTATCTTTGATAGCAAAAACAATAGGGTCATCATGCATCTCACCTCTAGCAGCTTTAAGCCAAACCCAGCTGATCCAAAATAAAAATAGTGGTATAGCAAACCAGATCGCTGTGGGCTGCGCATATAAAGTTATGACATCTTCACTGCGCATGTAGAGCGCTATGACAAGAACGGATAAGTAGCCTGCAGAAACTCCTAATGTTTGTAGCAGTGACGCATCTGAAACTTCATATCCTCGCCCGGGTGTATGGTTATTCCCAGCTCGTACTTGCACCATCAGCTCGGCATAACGCTTCACAAATGCCAACGACAGAAAGATAAAGACAGAAAAAGCAATTAGCCAAAAAGACAACGATACTGATACTGCAGCAGCACCAGCAACAATTCGTAGTGTGTATAGCATTGCTAATGTTAGGCAGTCCACCAGCACGACACGCTTAAGTATTAATGAATAAATAGTAGTTAATAAAAGATATAGTATTAACACAGTCAAAAAGTCTGCGCCAACTATCAGTCCCAATGCGAAGCTAGCACCAACTAATAGAGATGCAATAACTACGCCTATTGTGGTTGATAACTTAGCTGAGGCGAATGGTCTGTACTTTTTACGCGGATGTCGACGGTCATTTTCCAGATCGAGAAGATCGTTAATTATATAGACCGAGGAGGCACATAAACTAAACGAGATAAACGCGAGAGTAAGCGTAATTAGAGACTGACTATTGTCAAGTTGATGCGCTGCCAACAGCGGGACAAACAACAACACATTCTTTAGCCATTGATGAGTTCTTAAAGCCCTGCTCCAGTCTGAAAACCTAACGTTTACTGCAGGAAAGACTCGAGACACAGTTGCAACTTTGCTTGCTTTAGTTTGCACTGTACTGCTTGCATTAACCACAACCGCTTGGTGAGAGCCTGCCCAAACTTCTATGTCTGCACTGCTATTGCCCGCATAGTCATAGCCTCTATCACCAAATCTTTCCTCCAGTGCTTTGCGTTTATTGACGCTTTTTAAATTAGTATTCGCGTTACTGGCAATAACATCGTCAAATAGCTGCAAGTGTTCTGATACAGCTTGAGCAATATGCTCGTTTGCTGCTGTACACAGTACGATCTTTTTGCCATTAGCCTTCTCGTTCTTCAGCCAATCAATCAGCGGCTCGTTATAGGGAAGATTCGCCACATCTAGCTGACTATTTTCAGCTACTTTAGCTTTAAAAAATGCAAGTCCTTTTGCTAACCATAACGGAAACATAAAGAGCATAAGCGGCGCAGTTCGCACCATCGAAAGAAGAGACTCATGAAGCGTATCTGTCAGCGTAAGCGTCCCATCTAGATCGACTACTATCACCATATTATTATTCATCTTGCCTCTATGAGTTTCTATTAATATAGTGTAGGTTGAAAGTTACTTTTCTTTCGGCTTTCGGCTTTCTGCCTTCAGTCAAAGCACACTTAAGCATCCCAGCAGTAAGACCACAATCCTTGCAAAGCTCTTTAGTTTTCTTCAGCGCGCTCGTACGTTTGTTCTTCTTTGCTTGATTATACACGCCCTTCTGTTTTTCTGTTCACTTGTCCTTCATCTGCCACACTGTGCTTGCTGGTCTATCAGCACATCTAGCTCTCCTGGTTCAGTTGCCCCTCTAAACTATTTTTGCACGTCCCATTTAGCTTCAATCTGTGCGTACTCATCTTCGCTAAGCCAAGTTTGCAGCTGACGGTTTTGCACGTTTTCTCCACGCCTAAAATTGTCAGCTATTGCTTCTAATTTGTTTAGACGTTTAGCTTCCTCAGCAGTTAGTTTTCGACGTGGATTAGCTTTATCAATTCGTTCTTGAAGCAACTTACTGAGGTTACCACTTGCCTTTTTCTGATTTTCAAACCACTCACTCACTGAGGGCTGCCAAATCCAAAAGTAAATTTTCTACGCTGGCCTTCGGAAAGTTAATATTGTTATCAAATGTAAAAGCATCCCATAACTGAGGCTTTTGTACTTCGTATTCGTAATCCCAAATTGTCATCCATACGTCAAGATGTAGCATCAACTCCAAAGCGTCTGCATGAGACTCATCTTTTAAATGCGCAACATTATCGTTTAATCGTTCGTACAATCTAGCATTAACTTTTCTAAGAACAGAGGCGTAGATAAACATTTTATTTGATTCTAAATACTCTGAATATAGTCGTTTCGAATAGTCTAATAGTAGTTTTATCTCTGCATGAGCACGGCGCCTTCCAATTGAATTACCAATCATTTCTCATCAAGCTCTAAACGGAATGTATAGCCGTGCAGTTCAATTTTCGGTGGATATCCATCAATGTAAGTAGCCCGAATTACACGTTTAAGTTCTTCTTCTGAAACATCGGTATCTATTTTTTGCAAAGCATCCAGTTCTTTAAGACGCCTTGCTTTACCTTTCCAAACCTCAGTCTCGGATGCTGCTAACTTTCTCTTCAAGTAGTCTTCGCCATCAGAATATAATCCACTGATGAAATCAGAACATAAGTTCAAAAGCTCACTATGAGATCGTGAAAGTACAGTTGACAAGTTATCAAATGGCGTTACTGGAAAACGGCGTACTTCAAGAATTTTTCCGTTATCTACAATCTCGTTCATAACATGTGCAGTTACACCATATTCATTTACTTCATCATAAAGTGCGAAGTTTATACATCCACTTCCTGGATACTCTGGCGGCGCTGGATGAAAGTTGATTGCAGCGATACTTGCCCTATCGATTAACAATTTTGGAAGAACAAAGAGACTACGGAAACACACAATGTATTCACCTACCCACCAATTTATGTCTTCTGGCAGCTTCTCAACGCGTTGGCGTGACTTAACGAAAGTTACATCAAACCCATACCGAATAAACTTACTTAGTAACTCTTCAGTTGCATTGCATTTTGCTCTTCCAAAAAACAGAACTTTTTTGCCACTGCCTGAGAAATTTCGCATTTAAATAACTACTCCCACTCAATTTCGACTATCTTTTCAAGTGCTCTAAGTGAAAATTCAACTGAGCCAATAAAAAGTATTTTCATTTTAAATCCAAATCATAAAACTCTTTATGAATTAATGATTCCATATCAACCGTACTAAGTATATTAATGATACGTTTAGCCGCACCACCATCACCATAAGGATTTTCCACTGTTAGTAATAAATTTTTAAATTGATCAGTATAGGATTTCTTAATAGCATCTTTAATATCGGCACTAATAGGATTACAGTTAATTACACTATCAGACTGAATTCTACCTTTCTGTCGATCACCAATATTGATAGTTGCTTTCTTAAAACTTGGAACTTCAGCTAACCCACTAGAGGAATTTCCAACAACTGCGTCAACTTGTGCTATGCAGCTTAGATAACGCAATTGTCCTAATGAGGTGAAAACGTGAGCATTCATATTTTTAGACACAAAACTGTCGATTAACTCAAAAATAATTCGACCATCAGTGTCTGCGTTGGGCATAGTAAAAATTAAACAAGTATCTTCTAGGTCAGATAAAGAATCCAATAATTCAGACATTTGAGATAGTGATGTGTTCTTTTCTAGAGTAACTGGATGAAATGTAATCAATAAATTTTTATTTTTGAATTTAATGCTTAAAGAATTTTCTAACTCTGACTTAGATAAAAGATTAATATTTCTTATAGCGTCAACTCCTAAGCCTCCAACATTAAATACTGTTTTTGGATTTTCTCCAAGTTGTATAACTCTTTTTCTATATACTTCATTACTTACAAAATGGAGATGAGAACATTTCGTAATGGAATGCCTTATTGCTTCATCAATAACACCTTCTGTTGACTCGCCGCCGTGTAAATGTGCAATTGGGATTCTTGCTAGCATAGCCGCATTAACAGCAGATAAAATCTCAAATCTATCACCTAAGACAACGACTAAATCAGGATTTAACGAGTCAAATGCATCTCCAAATCCCATTAAGCCAAGAGAAGCAGATTTAGCTAAACCTACAGGAGTATCTGAAACTAGAAGTAAATCAATTTTCCGATTAATAGTGAAACCGTCGGCTTCAATTTCCTTATATGTCTCACCGAATATTTTAGATAAATGAGATCCTGTAACTATTAATTGGAGCTCAAAATTATCTGAGCTATCGATAAATTTAATTAAACGGCGAAAAAGTCCGTAATCTGCGCGAGTGCTCGTTACAACACAAGTTTTTCGTTTGGGTGATAATTCAATTTCAGAGGGGTTCATTTCATCTTGCGCCCTTCAGCCAATACACCCTTGAGCACCCAGCTGTAAACCTAAACTCCTTACAAAGCTCTTTAACTTTCTTCAGTGCGACAGTACGTTCGTTCTTCTTTGCTTCAGCCATCTGCTGCTGAATATTTTCCATTTCAGCTTTAAGTTCGTCGTATGATTTCATCACGCATCTTCTTTAAATAAGTGTCTGTGTCATCATATAGATGTAGGAGAAGATTGGCGAGCACGCTTTCTCCACGCGTCAATTTGTCAGCAATAGCTTCTAACTTAGAAAGGCGTTTGCTTTCTTCAGCAGTAAGTGTAAGACGTGGATTAGCTTTATCAATTCGTTCTTGAAGCAACTTACCAAAGTCGGCATTGAGTTTATGATCAGATCCAGTCAAATTTCAATCAAGTCATCTTTATAGAAATCTCTGGGTGCAAGTCTTCCCATAATTTCCTCGTATCGCATTGGACTAATGCCTACTCCAGGTCGCTTAATGGATATATTTTCCGTGGTAAAACGCTCGCCCTTTTTAATGCTAGTTGCTGCAACAAGCGATTTTCTAGCCACTTTTATATTTCCTAATTCACTTGTGGTGACTCGCTTTATACCATCACCAAGTGCCATGTTGACATTCCGTATAGCGTTGACTAGCGACTTTAATTCTTCGGGCTCTACACTTGCTTTGTGATCGGGCCCCGGAAGTTTTTTGTCCAAAGTAAAGTGTTTTTCAATAATTGTTGCTCCTAAGGCAACTGCGGCAATTGAAACTTCGATACCCTCCGTGTGGTCCGAATAACCCACATTTAAACCAAAAGCTTGCTTAAGTGTTTTAATCGCTTTAAGATTTACATCGATTAATGGCGCAGGATACTCACTTGTACAATGTAAAAGGGTGATGTGTTTCCTGTCCATACCACTTCCTTCTATAACCTTTAATGCATCCTCAATCTCCCCTAAACTCGACATTCCTGTCGATAGTATAATTGGCTTTCCGAAGCCGGCGGCGTGACGCAAGTAGGGAAGGTTTGTAATTTCTCCAGAAGGAATCTTAAATAGGTCAAAATCTAATTCGCGTAAGAAATCTATGCTTGGTAAATCAAAAGCGGTGGAAAATAACTTGATTCCATACTGATTAGCACACGCTATAAGTTCATAGTGGTCTTGCTGACTTAACTCTAGCTTAGAAATCATTTCTAGTTGCGACTCTTTTACTCCCGTGTTTTTTATCTGATAATCAGCCTTATCTGCCGACCCGGTAACTACAAGATTTGAGTTGAAAGTTTGGAATTTTACATAGTCGGCGTTTGCATCTGCTGCAGCTATGATGAGCTCCTTTGCCGTTTCCAGACTGCCATTGTGATTTACACCCGCCTCAGCAATTATTATCGTTCTACGCTCCACAATATACTCCTATCTCTCTAATGATCTCATTCTTCTGGCTGGATTACCCATTACTGTTGAACCATTTGCGACTTTCGCAAATACAACTGATCCTGAGCCAACAGTTACTGATGAACCAACCTTTACGCCTTGAAGTATCGTCGAGCTAGAACCAATTAAAGTCTCATCGCAAACGATACAGTAACCTCCGAGCTGTGAGCCTGGATTTATTTGCACATAAGCTCTCGCACTTGCTGTCCAACTTATATTCTGCAGACTTCTTACCCTTTCGATGGTAAGCATCAGAACGATTACGCATCATAATCGCCTCTTTTAACTTATCCTCGTAGCGTTTCAATTCGTCTGGCTTGTCTTTAAGTTCTTCTCTAAAATTCTTTTGCGTGTCCCATTCAGCAGCTATTTGTTCGTACTCATAGTCACTTAACCAAGTTTGTAGCTGACGGTTTTGCACGTTTTCTCCACGCCTAAAATTGTCAGCTATTGCTTCTAATTTGTTTAGACGTTTAGCTTCCTCAGCAGTTAGTTTTCGACGTGGATTGGCTTTTTCAATTAGCTCTTGCAGCAACTTACGAAAGTTACCGTTAGGCTTCTTTTGACTGTCGAACCATTCACTCATTAGGTCTTATCAGAGCAGATCTAACTATATTCTTGCCAACATAAACATTGGTAAAATGAAACCAAAATTCCGAGTTATACACATTAGGAACTCTAAAAATACGACACTGGAAACCAATTGACAAATCCTCCCATGGCTTGCCGTTTATTATCACATCAAGTAATTCTTCCTTTCGGACTTTGATTTGAAGATAACGTAGCCCTCTTTCTTTTGCCTCTTCTTCAAGGCTTTTAGTATGAGAGGCAAAATAATATTTGGAGTATTTTTTTAACGAAAAATCGAGTTTGAATGCTAGATTCACCAGCGAAAAATCATCATTAGTAGGCCTTAAATCAACCAACAGATCATCTTTAAAATTACAGCTTTCGAAGTAATCCAGAACAACTTCATTAAGTTGGATATCGATTTTATCGTTATCGTATTCTACAGCTAAACCAAAATTTGACGAACTCATTTTTTCATTTTCGTCTAGCTTTCGAGAAATGAGTTGAGAGCCAACCAACACAAATATTTGTTCTTTGTTTACATTCAATAAAGATGAGTCATTTGACGTACAAATTTTTTCGAAGTCATCAACGCTATTCTTAAAATTTCTTACTTTTACATAGCTGTCTCTTTCAGCGGCTTCTGTAAAGAAGCCAGCATACGGCATGAAGAAACTAGCTTTAGTAATCCTTAAATTTGAAATATTAGTCGCCTTTATGGCACCTTTGTTTCGAGTCACAACACTCTTTTTTTCTTCTTCTGTGTAGTTTTCAAAACATAGTGGAAATCCAGATGAACCTCCAGCAAAAGACGAGCACAGTAGATCAACGAAAGGAAGATTTCCAAAGTTAAGAAAATTGCTATCAACGGTCAAGAGACACGTAAACTTTCCGTGCTGTACAAACAATCCAGAATCGTCTCGAAAATCACCACTTTTCAAGACAGAAAACTGTATCTCTCTTTCACTATCGATTAACGTTGATGCGAAGTCCATTGCAACTACATTAAAGAAACCCAGCTCATGCAAGTAGTTTTTTGTTGATCCAGATAAAAAATCTGCCGTTAAAATTGGCATATCTTTTCTTATTCTTTTTAACGACTCTGGATGTAAATGATCTGGGTGATTGTGTGATATGTAAATAAAGTCGCATTTGTTTATGGTTTCAAACGCATCAGTCGGTGAAGACTTTGCTAACCACCAACCGTTGCAAAATGCACTTCCAAGAATCCATGGATCTGTTGCAAAAGATATGTCACCCATCCTAAAGACCAGGCATGCATGATTAAGAAAACGTATTTCGGTGATTAACTCAGAACTCCAAGACTCTGTTTTTATACGACGAGTTGTGATTGGTATGGAAATCAACGGAGAGTCAAGTTCGTATTCGTTGACCTCTAAAATCGTTTTTTTCGAACATCTAGCATTTGTGTAAAAACCGCTTGAAAGGTCAAGCTTCCACCCATGAAGTGGGCAACTAGCACCACCCTCTCTTATAGACAGCCTCCCGCCATTATGATCACAGATTCTATCGTAAATTTTAATATTTTCACCGCATCGGAAATATAGAAAATTATCATCTTGAGATTCGCCATCTTGTATTTCATCGATGCTTTTTAATACTTCGATCGTATCTAAATCATATTTATGGCTTGCTAAAATCAGCGACTCTAACAAACTCATTTGCTTTTTCGCCCCTCAGCAATTGAGCCTTTCAGCATCCCAGCAGTAAAGCCAAACTCTTTACATAGCCGCTTCACTTCTTTGAGTGCGTTCGTACGTTCGTTTTTCTTAGCTTTCGCCATCTGCTGTTGGATAATTTCCATTTCAACTTTTAATTCGTCATATGTGAAACTTATGTGTAAATTAAATATGTATATAAATCAATTACTTAAATAAGAATAACTACTCCCACTCAATAGTTGCAGGTGGCTTGCTAGAAACATCGTAAACTACTCTAGATATTCCCTTAATTTCGTTAATTATTCTATTGGACACCTTTTCTAGTAAATCATAGGGAAGATGAGCCCATCTTGCAGTCATAAAATCAATTGTCTCTACGGCTCTTAGCGCAACAACATATTCATATCGGCGAGC
>Ga0209830_10002917_pt1 | contig 13395 bp, 14 predicted proteins | sample ArcticOcean_MG_C_12_FD_187439 | JGI IMG/M metagenome (GOLD analysis project Ga0209830, IMG submission 187439) | Marine microbial communities from western Arctic Ocean - ArcticOcean_MG_CB8_130 (SPAdes) (version 2) | ecosystem: Environmental > Aquatic > Marine > Oceanic | place: Arctic Ocean...
GGAGAATACTGGCTGACATAGAGATAGATCAGCTCAATGTTTCAGAGTTATTAATTAAAAATAACTTAGGGGTTATGTATGATAAAAATAATAAAAAAAATTGGTGTAATAAAGATAAATGATTAATGAATTTTTCCTAAATATAATATATTTTATAAATTAATACCTCATGAAATTATCAAAAATTACAAAATTAAACCCTAGAGATATTTGGAAGCATGAGGCTTTAGATTTTACCAAATGGCTAGTTAAAGAAGAGAATATTGATAATTTATGTGAGGTTTTGGATTTAAATTTGGAAAATATTCAAGCTGAAGGTTCTGCAGGCAGATACAATGTAGATATAGTAGCTGATGAAGTTGATAGTAAATGTAAAGTAATTATAGAAAACCAATTAGAGTCAACAGATCATAAGCATCTTGGTCAATTACTTACATATGCTTCTGCATTTGATGCAAGCATAATTATTTGGCTAGTTACCGATTACACAGAAGAGCATAGACAAGCTATAGATTGGTTTAATAGAAATATCAGTGAGGACATAAGTTTTTTTTTAATTCAAATAGAAGTGATTAAGATTGACAATTCTCAACCTGCACCAGTCTTTAAAATTATTTCAGAACCAAATAGTTGGGGTAAAAATATAAAAAAATCCTCATCTGGAAACGCACTTAGTGATTTGAAATTAATGCAAAATGACTTCTGGACGGAATTAAAATCATATGTATCTAAAAATGAATTCAATTTGAATTTAGGGAGAACTCCTAGAGCAAAAAATTGGTATAGTATTTCATTTGGCACAAGTAAATGCCATATTGGTTTAACAATGAACACTTCAAAAAACTATATAGGTTGTGAGATTTATATAAGGAATGACATGGATCTTTTTGAAAATTTTTATAAAAATAAAGAAGTAATCGAAACGAATATTAAATCTGATTTAGAGTGGATGGATCTTCCTAATGCTACAGCATCAAGAATTATTTCTAAGTTACATTGTAATCCAAAAGATAAGAATAAGTGGGACGAATATTTTAAGTGGTATTCTTCAGAAGCTACAAAGTTTTCAAATGAATTTATTAAGTATGTTAAATAAAAAGATACTTTAGTATTAAAATCAACTGATTATACTTTTTAAATGGTTTTTATATAAATCTACTGCTTGATCTTTTTGTTCTAATGAAAATTTTTTAGTCTCATCATCAATTTCTTTAACTTTGCCAAGTTGTCTTTTGTAAACTTCTATAAAAGGATCTTCAGTGGGATTGAATTGTCTGTAAACAAAACCTGTGTTGATAGATTTTTCATTTTTGTACGAGATATAATAAACCACATGCTGGCTACCATTAATCATATCGCCACCAACCTTTACTCGAGAACCTAATTTATTTTTGGACCAATCGAATTCTTCTTTTAATTGATTAAATACTTCTTCAAGTAAAATTATTGCTTGCTCACTTTTTTTTCCAAAAATATTTTTTGCTTTTTTGGGGAAATTTGTATGAATTAAATTTTTGATTATATCTATTAATTTCTCTTTTTCATTTTCTGATATTTCTAACGATTTTGATATATTTTCATAAAAATTTCTTAGCTGATTAAATTCAAAATTATTAGTTTCTAAAATATTTTTTGTTTGCTTGAATTTTTTAGATAGTTCTTCCATATTTAAAGTATACCAAAATAATAAGCTATTCATAAGATAACTTATTAAAAACACTGTTTTTATTGATAACTAACAGTCTTCAAAAAATTGCAAAATAAATCTATATTATTTATATATGAAGAAAATTAAAGGTTTTGAAATTAGTTTTGAAATAGGAGGATATAGACTCAAATGTTATAAAATTTTTAATCGGGATTATTCTATTATAATTCAGACTACTTATAGTTTTGGTCCAAGAATTGAGTCTAGAAAAGTTGAGTGTAGTAAAGCTGAATGGGAAAATTTTTGGATAGAAATTGATAAACTAAATATATGGAAATGGGAAAAGAATTATTTTCTAGATGCCCGTGATGGTATTCAATGGGAATTAATGATTGATAAAAAGGGAAGACAGAGAAGAAGAATTTATGGTAGTAATAAATATCCAAATAATTTTGAACTGCTAACTAATTTGGTTAATCAAATTTCTAAAATGAATGATGAGATACTTGGTTTTAGTTATGAGTAAGTTAATGCAAGAAGCAGAACTAATATTAGAAAAAAAAACTATTAATGTTGAAGATTATAAAAGATTTAAAGAAATTGGTAGAAAAATATCAGAAGAAGAAGAAAGAAATTTTGCATGGTTAAGTGAAGGAATTTATTTAAAAATACCTCAAATAATTGAAAAAGAAGGCAATGACAATTTTCTTGAAGATGGAGATAAATAAATGAAAAAAGAAATTATTTTCTATGATGGTCAATCAATGGGTTTCAAAGAAGATTGTCCTGTTGAACTTTTGAAAAATAACAAAGGAAGAACAGGTTTTGGAATAATAAGTGAAATACCTGAATATAAAATTTTATCTTTTTGGGATAGGGTTGAACTTATAGGTGTTTGGAATTGGAAAAAAGAATATAAGCCAAAAGATGATATTTGTGATGGTTATTGTTGGGAACTTAAATTAAGAGACAGAAAAGGTAGAGCAAAATATTGTTCAGGATATGAGAGTTTTCCAAGAAAGTTCAAAGAGTTAATTAAAGAATTAAACATTCTATTTGAGTCAGATATTAATATTTAAAAGCTTTTTACAATTGTTGTAGACTAGATAAAATATTAAATAAGTTATAAAGGAAAAGTATTAATCATCTATATAATTTGATATTTTAAGTACTATGAAAACCCTCTTAATCCTATTGTAGAATGAGAGAGAATATTTATCATATAATTAATTAATCTTTATATTTAAAGACTCCGCATGATGGAACAGAAAAAAATTATTCAAATAGTTATAAATATTATCCTTTTATGGATTTTTTTTTATGTTTTTATGAATTTTGCCCCAACGTGGTTAATTCTTTTATTTGGTTTTAGCGCATTTATTATAATATCATTGTTGACCAAGATATTTGATGAAGATGTAGTATTATTTTCAGCGTTGGGATTTGCTGCAACAGTATTAATTGTAGGAGGTTCATTATGACAAAGTATGTTAGGTGATTTAGAAAAAATTAAAAAGCCAATTAAATTTTTATCTGAAATTAAAAATATTAATGGTCATCCTTATGCCCTAGCTGAAGGTGAGGATTTAAAAACATTATGTGTCGATATGGATTCTTCAGTAGAATGGCATATGCAGATATGTACAGGGTAAGGTTTAATTGTGAATTGTTAGATTAATCTATTGGTGCTATGTTTATAGCACAATGTCTCCAAAAGAACCTGATGCAAGAATACGAATAGATAAAATGCTGATAGAGGCAGGTTGGAAACTGCCAGGTTGGTCTAAAGATGAAGAAATCAATGTTAAAACAGAAATTAACAATACATCTGGTGAAGCAGATTATGTCTTATTAAGTTCAAAAGAAAATCATCTATGTACAATCGAAGCAAAGAAAACTTTACTCTCTCCTCTAGTTGGTAAAGAACAAGCAAGAGGTTATGCAAAATCCTTAAATTGTAGATTTATAATTCTTTCAAATGGAATACTTCATTATCTCTGGGATTTAGAACAAGGTAATCCTGTAAAAATTGAGAGGTTCCCATCTCAAGAGGATTTAGAGATGAAAACTACATTTAATCCTCCAAGAGATGAAGATGAAGAAGATGGTGTTAATGAAGATTATTTAGCACTAACTCAATTTCCACAATACAAAGATAGTCCTGATTACAAAAATGAAGATAAAAGAAAAGAGTTTCTTAAAAAGAATAATCTAAGATTTTTAAGACACTACCAACTAGGTGCTATCAAAGCAGTTCAATCAAAAATAAAAAAAGGTGGCGACAGATTTTTATTAGAGATGGCAACAGGTACAGGTAAAACTACTACCTCTGCTGCTATCATTAAAATGTTCTTAAGATTATTTAAAGTAAATAGAATTTTATTTTTAGTAGATAGATTGGAATTAGAAACTCAGGCAAAAAAAGAAATAAATGATATTCTTCAAAATGATTTTGAAACAGCAATCTGGAAAGAAAATAAAGATGATTGGAGAAGAGCAAACATAGTAATTTCTACTGTTCAATCATTTACAAGACACAACAAATATAAAAAAATATTTAAACCTAATAGTTTTGACTTAGTTATATCAGATGAAGCACATAGAAGTTTAGGTGCAAGTAGTAGAAATGTTTTTGAATATTTTATTGGTTTTAAATTAGGTTTAACTGCAACACCAAGAGATTTTTTAAAGTCAGTAAATGAGGATGATATGTCAATGACTGACCCTAAAGAACTTGAGAGAAGATTAATGTTGGACACTTACTCTATTTTTGGATGTGATGATGGTGAACCAACATTTAGATATTCATTACTTGATGGTGTAAAAGATGGTTTCTTAATTAATCCTACAGTTGTTGATGTAGAAACTGGTCTTTCAGCAGATATTATGAGTAAAGAAGGTCTAACTTTTAAAGGAGTTGATGCAGAAGGAAAAGATTTAGAAGAACAGACATTTTTCAAAAAAGATTTTGAAAGAAAATTTAAATCAGATGAAACAAATTTGTCTTTTTGTAGTGCATTTATTCAAAATGCCTTAAGAGACCCCTATACAAATGAAATTGGAAAAACTTTAGTATTTTGTGTTTCACAAAATCACGCAGTGAAAATTACTGCAATCTTAAATGAACTTGCTGAAAAATACTTTCCCAATCAATATCAGTCAGATTTTGCAATTCAAGTCACATCAAGTGTTACTAGTCCTGACCCTCAGCAAATGACAATTGATTTTAAGAATAATAATTTAAATGGAAATTCATCATTAAGTGAACTTTATAAAACATCAAAAGCAAGAGTTTGTGTAACAGTAGGAATGATGACGACAGGATATGATTGTAAAGATTTGTTAAATATTTGTTTATTTAGACCAATATTTTCTCCAACAGAATTTATTCAAATGAAAGGAAGAGGAACAAGATTGTTTGATTTTAAAGAATGTTGGATAGATGAAAAAGAAATACCAAAAACAATCAATTCAATTAAGTCATCATTTAAACTTTTTGATTACTTTAAAAATTATCAATATTTTGAAGAAGAGTTTGATTATGATGAAGTATTAAAACCTCCTGCTGAAGGAGGAACAGGCGAAGGTGGAACAAAACCTAAACCAGAGGAAGTATTTAATAAAGATATAGACCCTGTCGAAAAGACAGAAGAAATAAAAATTGATGGATATGGAATGAGAATTGATAGAGATTTATATAAATCTTTCAAAGAAGAGTTTTTTAAAGATAAACAATCATACACTAATCTTAAACAAATGATTGAAAATCAAAATTTTGATGATGCAGAAAAATACTTTAAAGAAAAATATCTGAACAAATCATATTCACTAGATAAACTAAGAGAAGCATTAGGACTTGATGTAAATATCTCAATCAAAGATTTACTCTTATATACATTTGGATTCATTTCAAAAATTAAAAACAAAGACGAAATATTAGATGAAGAATTTGATAAGTTTGATGACAGATTTAAACTAGATGAAAGTTCATTTAATGCAGTTAAACAAGTATTTGATGCATATGCGACAGACAAAGAATTTAGAGAAAAAATTGATAGTGGTAAATATGCAGAATTAAATGTACATCCATCTGGAGATTACTTCTTTAAATTACCAGAAGATTTAAGAAACAAGATACCAACTTATATTAAAGAAAATATTAATTTAGAAAGATTTATTAATGCTTGATGATGTTACAAAAAAAAGAATTAATACTTTAAGACAAATATTAGTTGGAAAGTTACCAGATCCAAAGGCGCAAGTTGAACAAATCACAAATGGTCTAATTTATAAGTTTATGAATGATATGGATGAACAATCTGTATCAATGGGTGGTAAATCAACTTATTTTTCAGGTAAATTTCAAAAATATTCTTGGAATAACTTATTAGACAATAAAACAAGCGGTGTTGAAAAAATCAAACTCTATTCAGAAGCAATAGAGCAAATGTATTCTAATGAAAATCTTCCTGAATTATTTAGAGAGATTTTTAAAAACTCTTTTCTTCCATTTAAAGACCCTTCAACTCTTAATATGTTTTTAAAAGAGATTAATGAATTTCATTATTCTAATTCTGAAAAACTAGGGGATGCATTTGAATATTTGTTATCATTTATGGGTTCTCAAGGTGATGCAGGTCAGTTTAGAACTCCTAGACATATAATTGATTTTATTACAGAGATAGTAAACCCACAGAAAAACGAGACTGTATTAGACCCCGCTTGTGGTACTGCAGGTTTTCTAATTAGTGCTTACAAACATATCTTAAAACAAAACACTAAAAAGAATTTAGGTGATGGTCTTAATGCATCAGATAGAAAAAAGATTGGAGAGAATTTAAATGGTTATGACATCTCTCCTGATATGGTGAAGATGTCTTTAGTAAATATGTATTTACATAAATTTACTAATCCTAAGATTAATGAATACGACACTCTTTCAAGTGAAGTTAGATGGAATGAATATTACGATATAATACTTGCGAACCCACCATTCTTTTCTCCCAAAGGTGGAATAATGCCTCATAATAGATTTGGAGTTAAGTCAACAAAAGCAGAAGTTTTATTTATTGATTATATTAATGAACATCTAAAACCTAATGGTCGGGCGGGCATTATCGTGCCTGAAGGTGTAATCTTTCAAACTGGAATTGCATACAAACAATTAAGAAAAAAACTAATAGAAACTTCATTGATTGGAGTAATTTCATTACCTTCAGGTGTTTTCAATCCTTATTCAGGAGTAAAAACCTCAATATTAATTTTAGATAAAAATAATAAAAATATTGAAAAAATATTTTTTGTTAATGTAAAAAATGATGGATATAGTCTTGGTTCACAAAGAAAACCTATCACTAAAAATGATTTACCTAGCATTATTTCGTTACTAAAAAATTACTCAAAAATAAAAAATAATAAACATATAACTTTAATAGATAAAAAAGAGATAATTAATAGTGAAAATTTTAATTTATCTTTAAATCATTACTCTAAATCTGAAATTAAAAGTCCTCACAAAATAGTAAAACTTAAGGATGTTTTAAAAGATAAACCAGTTTATGGTTCTGGTGCTAGTAAAACTGATTATGATAAAAATGTAAGATACTTAAGAATTACAGATATTAATGAATATGGATATTTAAAACCTGACAATATTGTTTCACCCTCTAAAATTGAAAAAGAATATTTTTTAAATTTTAATGATATTTTGTTTGCAAGGTCAGCATCCGTTGGCAGATGTTATATACATAAAGAATTAAATGGAAATTATCAGTTTGCAGGATATCTAATTAAATTTCCTTTAAACGAAGAATTAATTAACCCTAATTATTTATTTTATATTTCAAAAAGTAATTTTTATTCTGAATGGATAGAGAGTATTAAAAAACAAGGAACTATTTCAAATATTAATGCTAAAGAATACTCATCATTTGAATTTCCACTACCATCAATAGAAACTCAGAATCAAATAGTTGAAGAATTAGATGGTTATCAAAAAATTATTGATGGATGCATACAAGTTGTAGAAAACTATAAACCTTCAATTGATATTGACCCAAGTTGGGAGATGGTTGAATTAAATAAAATTTGTGAAATATCTTCCGGTGGAACTCCATTAAGAAGTAAAAAAGTATATTGGGAAGGAGCAATACCTTGGTTTACATCTGGTGAACTTAATGAGGTATATACTTTAAAATCCAAAGAAAATATTAGTGAAAAGGGATTAAATAATTCTAATTGTAAAATATTTCCCAAAGGTTCACTATTGGTCGGAATGTATGATACTGCTGCTTTCAAAATGTCTTTATTGAGTGATGAAGCAACTTTCAATCAAGCAATCTGTGGAATTAAACCAAATGATAAAATCAATTTATTGTTTTTGTATTCTTACTTTTTTGAAAATAAAGATAAATATCTCAATGATAGGGTTGGCGTTAGACAAAGAAATTTGAGCAAAGATTATATTTCCTCATTAAAAATTCCTTTACCTAAATTAGAAATTCAAAATGATATTGCTAATGAATTTAAAATAGAAATCTCTCGAATTAAAGCAATTAAAGATTTAAAAAAAAATTATGAAAGTATAATTAATAAAAAAATTAATAAATTATGGTCAAATTAGTTATACTTGCAAATGCACCTATAACAGTTGAGTGAAGATATTCTCTATTTTTGTGAGATTTGTGACTTTAAAGTGTACGCAACTATATGAGTAAAAATTTCTTAATAGCTAGATTATATTTTATAAAGTAATTTATTGTTAATGAGTGGTAGTTTAATTAGTTTCATTGCTGCAGTTGTATATGATTTTCTTTACGTAGAAATAGTTATATGAAAATATTTCTTCTGTTTTTAATTTTTTTAGTTTCTTGTTCAGAAAAAAAAAATATCAATGAGATACTAATTCATCAGAGTATCGATAATCACTTTACTAAAAAAGAAATTAAACGTTATTTTGAAGAGATAGATTTGCCAGAACCTATGAAAGCATTGAATATTAATAGTAAAGTTTTTAGAGAAAATTTTGATTTAGTACAAATTATTTTTAATAGTGAAGATAGAGAGATTTACTCAATAAATGGCATATACTTTGTGAGTCCTGAAAATTGTATAAAATTAAGAGAAGAAAAAATAAATGATTTTAAAATCTTTGCAAAATTAACTAAACATTTTACAAAATATGCTGATGAGCAAGACTACAAAATTGCTTCATATAATAGAAAGACAAGTGCAGTAGGTTATTACCACAATAGTGTAGAATATGGTATTTCCCTGACTTGTTATGATAATCGCGGTGCATATGCACCTACTGATGAAGGTTTCAAAGTTGATGGGGAACTAAGATATGAAATCATCTCCGCTAAATATAAACAATTTCTTGACTTGTCCTAACAGCGGATGATTTAAAAAAAGGGTCAGAACAAGAAAAAATCATCAATATATTAAAAAAACAAATAGAATTAGTAGATGGAAATCATATTTTGTGCTCTGAATATAAAAATAAAATTACAAAAAAAATTAATAAAATTTGGTCTAATTAGTTACACTTGCAAATGTGCCAATAACGATTGAGTGAAGATATTCTTTATTTTTGGAAGATTTGTGACTTCAAAGTGTATGCTAATTCTAAAAATAAAAAAATTTTCTAATAGTAAAATTTATTTTTTGTTTTTTAGATTAAATATTTCATAACAAAAATCTTCTAAATCTTCACTGCCTTTCATCAAACATTTTTGACTATCAAAAATATCACCAAGTTCTATCATTAAATCTATAAATAATGAATTTCCCTTTTTAACTTTAGGTTCATTAAATTTATTAAACCCATTTTTAATAAACAGATTATAAAGAATATCTTCATCAATGATTTCTTTATTAATATGTTGAATTTTTTCTAAGATATTTAATGCTGGAGAGATTGCTTGATTTACTTCTTCAAAATCTTTATTCAATAAATCCCAATACCCTTTTTCATCCAAAGGTTTTGCAGATTTTAGTTCATCTGAGTATAAAAACGCATCATAATCAAGCGTATATAAATAATTGAGAATTTTAGATAAAACACCTAACTCTTGAGCGATTGAAAGATGGTAAAAAAATCTTTCAAATTTTTCTTTATCACTTGCACCCCATCCAGCAAGTATAAGAGGGTTATCTATCTTTATATTATTCTTATTATTATTAAGCAGAATTTCATGTATTTCTTTCCAATGAATGGGCATTGGGCAAACAATAAATCTCTTTTTGAAATCACTTTTAATTTCTTCTATGTCTCTATTCATAAATAATAATTCATTTAATAAAATTTAATTCTAATTGATTTATCACCTAGAATGAATTCCAAAGTGTGTGTAACAATTCTTGAAGTATTTGATAAATGCAATTAATTTCATTACAACATTTCTAAATAAAAACTCTATTGCAACTCTATTGCACTTTAAGACTTCCAAGACGCATTTGTGAATTAATCCCAACACAAACCTTCACTAACATTAACTTCGTTTGATTTACACTTAGGACAAATTATCTTGTCTAAAATACCATTAGAATTTTCTTTAAGTCGCTTTCTTTTTCCTTTGCATTTAATACAATTTGATTGAGTGCGATAAACAATTTTTCCATCTTTGTTATAAATCAGTAAATGGATTTTTTCTCTTAAAGAAAAACACTTTTGACATTGATAAACACAATTTCCATCAGTTTTATAATGAGAATCAGGATTTTCTTGAAGTATTTTTGATGCTTCTTCTCTACTTCTTTTATCCATGAAACCAATAATATTTTCTATATTTCCCCACATCATTCCTGAACCTAAAAGAAACTCTCTTTCATATTCACATTTTTGACAAATGATATAGTTTCCATTACCCATTATTCATCTCCATCATAGATGATATTAGTTTTTGCTAATTTGTTTGTTGAATCAAGAAGTAATTTTAAGTTCGGTGGATAATCATTACTGCTTAATAAAATAGAATTAGTACTTGTTTATACTATGTTTTTTTAAGTGAAATTAGCTGAAATGTACCCCAAATGTACCTGAAATATATATCAAACCCTTGAAGAATAGGGACTTATTCAACCTTTCAGATCTATTGATAAGCTAATGAATTCAATAATTTATCTATTATAGACATCAAGTTTATACAACTTTCTTAAGAGTTTATTGCATTGAATATTTTTGTTATGCTTTTTTTTGAAAGGTAATTTAAATCTAAATGAATAAATTATTTAAAATATGGTTATATGCTCTAGGTAGCTTTTCTGACAAGAAAACTCAACCTTATGATAGACAAGTTGTGATTATTCGGTCTTTTTGGATACTTTTACATATAGTAACTTGTGTAATGATTATCATTGGAAATGGAAGGTTGTTAGATTGGTGGTAGTTTGAAAAAAAACATTCTAGGTGTTCACAACACGCTACGAGTAGTGGGGTTAAAAACTTAACCAAAGGTAAGATATAAAACTCAGATAAACGCATTTTTAGATTCATAGGTACGCTTAAAACATTATGGTCGTAGCATTTTGTCATTTATTAACAAAATACCCTTGTATGAATCGGAAATGAGAGTTTCTTGCACACACGATATGAGGTTCTGTAATCGTGTTGACCTTTTTTGATTTATTGTTAGTTAAAGTTAGTTATAATAATAAGAGAAAGGTAGACATAGGGTGTACACAAAATAGGAAAGTTTTATTCTTGTTTGTACTCTAAGTATATTTTACTTAGCACTTATTCCTTCTAAGCAGGGGGTCGGAGGTTCGAATCCTCCAGAGCGCGCCACAGTAAAAAACATTCCTAGATATAAAAAGATAAGTTGTTCACTAATTATTGAGCTCTTATCTCCTAAATCTTCACTTAAGATACTTACGCCATGTCGAACCTTTGTTAACATTTGTATATGCGAATCATAAATAATTTGTTTCATAAGGTCTACATAGGGTCTACACACACCCACGATCTTATTGATACCCTAAAGATGCTGGGTTCACATATGATGATAAGTATTGCGATTACAGCTGTATGATTACAGAATATTTTTATTGGTCACTACATTAATTTAAAAAGATTAATTAATAAAAGTAAATAAGAGATGTTAAGAATCGCTCTTATAAAAATTCAACAGAATTTACTAGTGCTTTAAATGAGCCTAGCTAAATAATTTATACAAAATTTAAGAATGACTAAACATGTCTTTTTTAAAAAGATTATTTTCCCAATTCTTATAAATTTTTTCAAGAGATTGATTTTGATATTTGTTGATAGTAATCGTCTGTAATTTATTTTTTCTCTTTATATTAAATAAATTAGTAGCTCCTAAACTAGTACCAATTTCTTTTTTATTTTTTAGAACAGTTTGTTTTATTCTTAAGGTTGATAATATTTTCATTATAGTTTCATTTTTAGTAATTGGTCCATCAAGAATTATTGTGTTAGAGGATTTCATTTTATTTAAACAAAAATTGATTACGAATGATATATATATACAAATCAAAAAATAGATTTGACCTTTATTTAACCTTTTGAACAAACTAGTATTGATATTATATTTTTTAAATGCGCCTCCAGAGGCATAACTGGGGTAAATCAAATAATCTCTATAATTAAAATTTTTAATACATCTAGTATTGCTAGGTATTCTGAATATTTTTGTTAAATAATCATATTCTCTTCCGCCCATAAATCTTATTGTGGGTACAGCTTTCCCAAAAACATCAATATTAGCTAACATATCAAGGTTAGGATTGAGATTGGCCAATGAAGTTTTTTGATTAAAAATTATGTACCATGTACCTGTTGAAATTAAGGTAAAATTTTTAATATTTGAATTTTTAAAATATAAATAAGATGCATTGCTATCATGCATTCCATTTACAATTTGTATATTGGATTTACCAATCTTTTTTCGACCTATTATTTCCCAAGCTTTTTTTATTGAAGGAAATTTATTTTCTAATTCAAGCTTATTTACTAAAGATGAGTGTTTTTTTTTTTTAAAATCCCATAAATGCGTATGACATCCTAGGTAAGATATTTCAGATGAGAAATTATTTGTAAATTTCCAAGCAATATACTGAGGGTAATTAAGAATATATTTTGTATTTTTAATTAGTTTTGGATTCTTTTTAATCAAATAATATATTTGCATACCTATATTTAGACCAGTTTCTAAAAAGGGAGTGAAACTCTCATCAAATTTAGGAGCAATTTTTTTATAATCATTCATTATTTGATCGTACTTATACTCATAATCTGTGCATGCTAAAATTTCTTGATTATTATGATCGATAAGAGCGATTGAACATCCATGAGCGGTGCAAACAAATTTATCTAACTGATATTTTTTCTCAACTAAACTTATTTTTTTAATAGTCCATTCAAAAATTGAATTAGAATTTAAAGTTTTTATACCATATTGTTTAATACTTTTTTGTTGCGTTTTGTAAGAACAAACAGTTGTATTTTTAGCATCTACAAATATTAACTTAACGTTAGTTTTACCTATATCGAGTACAATATTAAGTTTAGTTTCGGTAATCATTATCTAGTAAATGACGTTATATTACCTCCATCCACATTGATAATATTTCCTGTAGATTTTTTTGATTTCGAACTCGCAAAGAAGTAAATACCTTCTGCAATATCTTCAGGCAATATACTCACTTTTAATAGACTTCTATTTTTATAAAATTCTTCAACTTGCTTAACATTAATTTTATTACTTTTTGCTCTTTGCTTTGTC
>Ga0209830_10002918_pt1 | contig 13395 bp, 9 predicted proteins | sample ArcticOcean_MG_C_12_FD_187439 | JGI IMG/M metagenome (GOLD analysis project Ga0209830, IMG submission 187439) | Marine microbial communities from western Arctic Ocean - ArcticOcean_MG_CB8_130 (SPAdes) (version 2) | ecosystem: Environmental > Aquatic > Marine > Oceanic | place: Arctic Ocean...
TCGATTATTAATTCTTACTGCTGTTAATACTATTCTCTCAGTAGCTCTACTGCTGCTGAGCATATACGTACTAAGCTATCCTATTATTGTTCTATACTTGTTATTTCCAAAACACTGCTGGAACGGCAGAAGTTGTGAAGATCGTACTGATGCCGACTTTGCCTGCAGCACAGCAGGCATCAGACTGCACAAATTGTGTCTTATATATAGGAACTTTATTGAAATATAATAGAAATAATGGGTGGAATAACGAGAACTAAGAAGAGCACTTCGCTGAAACGAAAAAGACAAACGCAACAGCATGGGTAAGTTTCATTCGTCTGTTCTTTACTATTTATTCATCGTTGTTGTTGTTTAATTGAACGATGTTTGTGTGCGCGCGTGTTTACAATCAAGTTCTCCGTTTTCGCCGCCACTTTTCGACTTTCTTCTTCTTCGTAAGACTCCTCGTAGTTGACAAAACTCTAATGTTTATTATTGTTACATACACTATTAATGACATCAAAACACAACTTATTAAAACAAACGAACGAACGAACGAACGAACAGCGGTAATGATAATGACAATAATGATAATAATAAAGAAAAGGAACAAGTTTCGGTTGGGAAGTTAACGAGTCAAATCAAGAACAAGCAAAGAAGGTCAGAGGTTTATGGGAAGCTATTACACGAACAGGGAGAGGAAAAGAAGAAGAGAAGAGTGCAAAGACAAAAGGAAGAACTGTTAGCTCTCGAACGAGGGGAAGAACCTAAACCGAGACAAATCCCGAAAACGATTGAAAATCAACGAGTGAAAGACGAGACGTTCATTGTCAAAGAAGACGAAGACGAGATTAAAAACGAAGACGCCGAGGACGAGTTCGCATCTTATTTTTCGTTAGAATCCGAACCGAAGATCATAATCACGACTTCTAGGAAACCGTCTGGAGATATGTTCAAGTTTTTAGAGAATTTGTTCACCGTGATACCGAACGCGTATTATTACGCGAGGAGGAGTTATCACGTGAAAGAGATGGTGAAGTATGCGACCACGCGCGGGTTCACCGATTTATTAATATTCAACGAAAACAAGACGTTTTCAAAAGGGTCAAAAGTTAACGGTTTATTACACGTGCACTTACCGGAAGGACCGTCAGTGATGTATAAACTATCGAATTTGATCTTGTCAAAGAAGATTAGAAATCACGGACGCGCGACATCGCATTTCCCAGAGCTTTTGTTGAATAATTTTTCCACTCGCATGGGGCACAGAATTGGGCGCATGTTTGCGAGTTTGTTCCCACAAAAACCCGAGTTCAAAGGCAGACGAGTGGTTACTTTTCATAACCAAAGAGATTTCATATTCTTTAGGCACCATAGGTATGTTTTTGAAGAGAAGAAGGGAGTGCGTAGGAAACATGCTGGACATCTCGCGACCGCAGAAGTTAACGAAGATTCTTTTTCAAAGAACAAATTGAACAAAAACAAAAAGAAGAAATCGAAGGCGCTTCCGAAATCGAACGGTGATGAAGATGACGGTGACGAAGACGTCCAATTCAGTGGCGACGAAGCTTCGGATTCTGACTCGGATGAATATAAAGTAGGAAGTAGTAGCTCGGACGATGATTCGGATTCGGACGGTTCGGAGGACAGTGAAGGCGACGATTCAGATTCAGAAGGAGAAGAAGATGATGATTCTGACGACGACGACGATAATGAATCTTCGTCGTCGGGAGATTTGGACAATGAAGAGAAAAAAGAAAAAGCAAAGAAGAAGGAGAGGCCAGTGAAATTGACCAAGGCTGAGAAGAAAAAAATCGCTGAAGAAAACGACGATAGGCCTACGTCGATCATCGCCAGGTTGCAAGAATTAGGCCCGCGATTTACGCTCAAGTTGATGAGCGTGCAAAAAGGAACGTTCGATTCCAAGCACGGCGAGTTTGAGTACGTGCGAAGTACTGAAACGGACGGCACGAGAAAGAATAGAAGAAAATTCATACTATAAATTACGCATAGTTTTTATTATATATATTGGTGTTATTGTATGTATTTGTGTACGTTTATATCTTCTACAATTATTTACGCGCAAAGCAAGGTTCTTTTTCTATTTGATTTGAGTTCTATATGTACTATGTTTTTGTCCCTTGTTCTTTAGTGCGTGCGCAAACGTTTTAAGCTATTTATTAATAATTCTCTCAAATATATTAATCGCCTCCTCTTCTATAAGATTCTTCATCTCTCTCCTCTTCCTCCTCTCTCATCATTCGTTCACTTTTCTATTACATCGTCGTTGTTATTGTTCAATCTTCCTTGCGTATTCACTAAATAATATTATAATTACCCAGACCTGAACAACAAAATCGCAACTTGTCCGATGTAAAAATATATAAAGTGCCCAGTCTCGTGCGTAACGTAACTCCCAAAGTTTCTCCCTACGACACAATGCCAAGTCGGTTGGTATTTTCGATCGAACTCTTTCTTTATGTATGCCGCTATATCTTTCTCGACTTGATAGCGCTCCAACGCCTATACATGCACATATTTAGATTATTTCGCGATAAGAAGAGAGAACAGAGTCTATGTGTCAGTAAAATATGAGTAAGATCGACAACCACCAGCAAGACCGTGTTTCGGCTGATAGTTAGTTATTAAAATCGTGTTTTAATTTTAATGCGAGAGAGGGTATTCTTTTCGAAACATTTCAATCATTGAGTGCGCGCGTGCGATAGAAAAACGAAGTGGGCACTCTCTCTCTTTTTCTTCTTTTTAAAAAAGAGCAGAAGGAGAAAAGTCGTTGGAGAGAGCGAGTTTTGAGATTTTTAATTGATATGAACACGTACAGCTTTAGCGCAATCAACTGCGTCTTGTTGAATTTCCTATTACGTATTGATATAATCAATGAGAGAAAGTAAGTTGTATTTTAAGTCAAACAATGCATAGAGAATAAGATGATATCGATGTATTATAATAAGTGCACGATTACGTTCGTCGATTCGTTTTTGGATGTTTGGAGCGTCTGTTTGTTGACTCTCATCAGACATCCTAAAGCAACGGCATCATCATCACTGCTATTAGAATGATATATGCGTGTTATCACACACACTCGCGCGAGCGAATATGAACGAGAACGAGAGCGAGAAGAGTAGGAAATATCGTACCTCTTTCATGTCAGCAGACTTGATCGATGCCTTCATCTTCAAAGCTTCGTCCATTTTTATTTATTTTTAAAGCAGAGCAGAGAGCGTCGTTATACGAATTGTGAGGGAAAAAAGTCAACTGCTGACAGGCGAAGAACGACCGGCAGCAAGTAAAAGCGAAGTAGGTGATTGATTTCAAGCCTATAGTTTATTACACACATCAATCATCTCTTTGCCCTCGAGCGCGATCTTTCCCATTGAACTGACGATATCCGAACCATTCGAGATCGCCAGGCCATTTCTTGTCCACGGGTGGTTCCGGTAACTCGTTTGGATAATAATAAGCGTCTTCGTAATATTGATTAACGCCTCCGGAGAGGTGATATAATTTCGTATACCCGACTTGATAGAGTTCAAATGCGGCAGGTAAACTTCCAGCGCCTTTTGTGTCATCGGTTAATCCTCTGTTCGAAGGCGGTTCTTTGAATAAAGAACCGCCCCATATATCGACGAGGATAATCTTCCTATTCAAGTTCGGTTCAAGTCTTCGCACGTCATTTACGAAATCTAAATTCTTCTTCTTGAATCCTGGTAATCTCAATTTCGCTAAGAAGCCGCCTTGAACGTATGGGACGTTCACGCTCCCAGGTATTGACCATTGTTCGAAATCTGGCTCAAATCTACAATCGATTATCAAAGCCTGTTGTTGCACGTTTTTGTTCTTTATCATCTTCATGCAAGTTCTTGCGTCGATTGTTTCCATCTTCTTCTGTTTCGCGAGATAGTTCCAAGCATCTGGCCAATTGCACATCCCTGGGCCTAAACAAGGAATAATCCCATTCCGATCGAACTTACCCGACGGTACGATTTGTTTCTGTTTCTGTTGTTCTGACGACGACGACGACGACGACGATGATGATGCTGTGACCCTGTAATTATTATTATCACTATTACTATTTCTTCTACTACTACTTCTTCCTCTGCTACAGTTGTTGTACTTGTACTCGTAGTTGTTCTCGTTCTTTTCTATGTTGTTCTTGATTAAAGAAGCCGTAATATTCGTGAGATGTGATCGTGATGATGAAGACGTTGATGCGAACATAGTACTATTATTATTGATGAGTTTGTTAATCAATAAATAATAGATAATAATATATATAATAACTTAATAAAAGTTTGGAGAAGTGTTGTTTTGCATCACCTATACACTATTTATCACATCATCACAAATCATCTATCAATCTCAAATCAACTATCATCTATCATCATCATCATCATCAAAATAAAGATAAGAATCATATAATTATTTAAAAATAGTAGGTGATATCACAATAAGCAATCATAATCATATTTTAATAAAAATCATATAATAGAATGGGTGATGGAAAAACGTATAGGAAACAAATTACTCTCACGAAAGTAATAATTCTGTGCTCCATATCGATCTTCGTTGGATACATGTTAGGTTCTTATTACTCAAAAAATGGTGATTTGGAAAGAATAAGGACTTCGACGATGACGAAAATGGTCTTGGACGTAGATGGCGAGACCGCATCGCCTGGGGCGTTGAGACATGCACAGGTCATTAGAATAGACGATGATAATAGTGATAACATACCTCGAGTAAGTCCTCCTCCTACTGCTGCGACTACTAAAGTAGTTACGAATGATATCGATATTGAAGTAGAGATAGAGTTGGACGAAGTAGGGACGAGCGGCGATCAACATTTCACTGAATTGAAATTTCAAGTGTTATCGCAATCACCGAGAGCGGTGATGTATAGAAATTTCGCTTCTAGCGAAGACTGCGATTCAATCGTCAAAGCGGCTTCGAGTAGGTTACATAAATCCGGATTAGCACTGAAGAAAGGCGAGACGGTTGAGAACACGAAGAATATCAGGACGTCGAGTGGAACGTTTTTGACGAGTATGATGGAGGAATCTGGCGCGTTGAAACGAGTAGAGGATAAAATGGCAAGAGCGACGCATGTTCCTGTGAATTACGGCGAAGCGTATAACATTTTACGATACGAGATTGGACAAAAATATGATAGTCATTACGACACTTTTGATCCGCAAGTCTATGGCGAACAGAAATCGAAAAGAATCGCTTCGTTTTTATTATATTTAACTACACCAGATGAAGGTGGCGAGACTGTATTCCCACTGGAGGGTCCAAATGGACTCAATCGTTTGCGCGGTATCGATTACGCTAAGTGCGATATTGGCTTAAAAGTGAAACCGAGAAAAGGCGACGCGCTTTTATTCTGGTCCGTCTATCCGAACATGACGTTTGACAGAGCATCTTTGCACGGCGGGTGTGCCGTGAAATCTGGAGAAAAATACGTAGCCACGAAATGGATCCACGACACCCCTTTTTCCTAATAATAGTAGTAATAATAATTAGTTATTCGCGTGTGTGTTATAGTAATTGATAGATAGATGTGTATATTATTTATACGTTCCATCGGTAGTATAGAATGTAACAATGACGGTCACAGCTAACCAGCTAAACAGCTAACCAGCACCATATAGAAACCCCTAATAACACATAACATCAAAAAGCGTCAAAATAAGTTCCGCGCTCTTATTAAAAGAGAAAAGAAATGTTCACGAACAGTATCGCTTCATGGAAAATTAATGCAACTTCTTCTTCTCCTCCTTCGTCTGCGTCGTCGTTATTAAACGCGCGAGCGAGAAAGTTAAAGAACTCGAAAACTTTCCTGTTCGTTCAAAAGAATACTAATGCACCGTCAGCAGGAAGATATCTATCTATTACGAATACTAATACTTTTTCAATGAGAAGAACGACGACAAAAGCACGAATGGACTTGAATAATAATAACAATAATAGTAATAGCAGTAGTAATAGTAGAATAATAATAAGCAAATTCGATAAGAAGAATAATAGAACGATGAATACTAAAATAGTACGAGCGACAACGAATAACGATTCTGCCTCTAGTACTTCTTCAGCGGATGATACTAATAATAACATACAGAAAGCGTCGTTTACGATTGGTATTACTTGGTTTTTCTTACACCAATTGATCGGTGTAGCGAACGACGTGATCATGAAAGCAGCTGGACAAACATTATCAGTGGCACAAGTCGTCTTCTTACGTTTCTTCTTCGCGACGTTGACGATGTTACCGGTGATGTTAATATCGGGGAAGGAGTCGTTTAAGACGGATAGATTACCTTTACATTTCGCGAGAAGCGCTTTATTGGCGATGGGGATATTTTTATACTGTAAAGGCTTAACCGTTGCCCCAATTGCAGTTGTGACTACTTTGAATTTCACGATTCCGTTGTTCACGTTGGTCTTGGCGAGGTTTGTTCTCAAAGAAAAAGTTGATATGAACAGATGGATTGGCACCGTCGTCGGGTTCTTGGGAGTATGCGTGGTTTTGAAACCAGCTGGAGGCCTTGCAGCATTTAATCCGAGTTGGCTTCTGATCTTAGCCGCGGCGACGATGTTTTCATCTTTGGATGTTTTGAACAAAGTCTTCGTCGGTCGCGAATCTTTTTGGGCGATGATATTTTACACCGCCTTGTTCACGACTTTAATCTTTTCGCCGGCTGCTGCGATGAATTGGGTCCAACCTACGATGACGCAATACGGAGCGCTCGCAGCTTTAGGTGCTGGTGCGAACGCACTTTTATTCTGTTTATTGAAATCATTTTCAATGGTCGACGCGAGCGCTTTAGCGCCGTTTCGATATACAGAGTTGATGTTATCCGCTGGCGTTGGATGGATTTTGTTCAAAGAAGCGATTTCGATGAATACGATTTTAGGCGCGTGCGTTATCGTTCCAAGCACTTTATACGTCGTATGGAAAGAAAATCAAAAGAACGAGGATTAATATAGACCTCTTTGTATGAGAGAGACTTATTACTGGTACGGGCAAGTATATTTATTAAAAACAAATTAATTACGTCAAAAACAGCACCAACAATCGAACGGGCACTTCCCCCCAGGTTCTCCGTTCGGTCCTAGAACTCTCCCTCTACTATCTACTTTCTGTTGTCCATGCTTCATATCAGTGAAATCGTCGTAGGACTTATATACCGGTAACCCTTCCTCGACCCTTCTCGGTTTCTCGACTGGTACGAACTCAGGTACTTCTTCGCCTTTTGCGTTTAATCTCTTCCCTTTCGGTTTCTTCTCTCCAGGTAAAAGAATTCGCACGAACTCTTCCTCTTTGTTCTTCTTCTTCTTCTCATCAGCAGCAGTAGTCCGTGTTTTCTCTGTCGCCGTCGCCATCGTTTTCTTTGCTTTACCGAAAATGTCATCTATAGAATCACCATCTCTTCCTTTTTCTTCCGTTTCTTTTTTCTTCTTCGTTAATTCTATTTCTATCATCGTCTTCTTCGTCTTCTTTCCTACTACTGTCGCTTTTGTCGTCGTTAAAGATGATGCCTTCGTCGTCGATTTATTATTAGATTTCTCCCTCGTCTTCTTCTCGTCCTTCTTCTTCTCTATCGATTTCATCCCAATCTCGCGAGTTAATTAAAAATGTATTATCAAATCAGTAGTGTCTTATCACTCTCTCACTCTCTCACTCTTACTCTCTATCCTTATTATAGTCACTCGTGTGTGTGTGTGTCTGTAGTGTGTGTGTGTGTGTGTGTGTGTGTTAATATTATTACACACTATAGGGAGAGTATTTACCGCGTAGTATTTTTAGTAGGGAAGAGGAAGAAGAAGAAGAAGTTTATTAATTAAAATAGTGATGCTTGTTTTTTGACTATTTGATGAGTGCCTTTGGCCCCTTTGCTTTCTCTATTGAAAGATGAAGATGCCCGCCTCCGTCACGTCATTCACTTTTGATAGTAATAAATAATAATATTAATAATAAATAATAATAAATAATAATAGTATATACGCGATAGTAATAATAAATATATAGAAACTGTACTAATTACTGTTATATTTTCTTCTGATCAGAAAAAGAGGACGATGTCAACACCACGACCGGTTCAAGAACAAGAACGACGACGTACTGCGGCCAAGGCATCGTCTGCGTCTGATGTTGAAAATCCAGAACCGAAAACGACCTCGTCTTCGTCTTCTGCGTTAGAGAATAAGCTCAAGACGTTAGAAAAAAAGGAACGAAAACGATCGTTTTGGAAGTTACATAAACAAGAGTTACTATCGTTAGTACCATACCTATGGCCAAAAGGACAACTATGGATAAAGTTCATGTTCATAAATGCAATATTCTTCCTATTGTTATCGAAGTTATGTAACGTCACGTCACCAATAGCGTTGAAGATCGCAGTCGATCGAGTTTCAGAGAATAGGTCGGACATTGTATGGTGCATTTTAGCATACGGCGGTTTACGGTTTGGGGCGAACTTTTTCGGGGAGATGAAAGATAACGCGTTTGCGTACGTCTCGGCTTACTCGTCGAGAAAGATATCCCTGAAAGTGTTCACGCACGTCATGGATTTATCGTTGAAGTTTCATATTTCGAGGAAAACTGGGGCGGTCATTCGCGGATGTGCTAGAGGTAGTGAGTCCTTCGCTTTATTGTTGAAATATATTTCGTTTCAAATAGCGCCGATTTTCATCGAAGTCGCGATGGTATGCTGTTTTTTGTGGGTCCAATACGATTGGTATTTTGGCATAATCACTTTTTGTGTCATTTTCGCATACATTGGGTTTACCGTACCGTTCACTGAATGGAGAAACAAGTTCAGACGAGAACAAACCGAAGCCGACGATAGATTTAATCAAAAAGCGACTGATTCTTTGTTGAATTTTGAAACGATTAAACTATTCTGCGCGGAGCCGCATATCGCGCATACGTACGACGAAGCGTTGAAACAAACGCAAAAGGCGACGTTGAAAACGACGCAATCTTTAGCTGGTTTGAATTTAGGACAAGCTTTGATCATTACGGTTGGGATCACCGCTTCAATGGGTTTAGCCGCCGAGCAAGTCGTCGACGGTAGAATGACAATTGGTGATTTTGTTCTAGTGAATACGTTCATACTTCAATTATACGTGCCTTTGAACTTTTTAGGGACGTATTATAGGATGATTAAACAATGTATGGTTGATGTCGAGGCAATGTTTACACTCATGAGTGAAAATCAAGAAGTTGCCGATGTAGATGAGGCGAAAGATTTAGCCCTCACCGATTCCACCGACGCAAGAATTGAATTTGAAAACGTAGTCTTCTCATACGATCCAAAAGAAGATCGGAAAATTTTAAAAGGCATATCGTTCGTCGTCGAGCCTGGGCAAAAGCTTGCACTAGTCGGTGAATCCGGAGCCGGTAAATCTACGATTGCAAAATTATTATATAGGTTATATGATATTCAAGGCGGGAGGATTTTAATCAACGGGCAAGACGTGAAGCAACGTACGCAACGTTCTGTGCGTTTGAACATTGGCATCGTCCCTCAAGATTGTGTATTATTTAATGACACGATTGAATATAACATTGGGTTCGGCAAACTTGGACAAGGTGAAGTCGCTACGCGCGAGGAAGTCGAAAAAGCCTCAAAAGCTGCACAATTTGAGAAATTTGTTACGCAAACTCCCTTAGGGTATGATACCTTAGTCGGCGAGAGAGGTTTAAGATTGTCTGGAGGAGAGAAACAACGAGTAGCCATTGCGAGAGCGCTTTTGAAAGACCCTCCAATAATGGTTTACGACGAGGCAACGTCGAGTTTAGATACACATACGGAAAATCAAATCATGGGCGCCATTCGCGTCGCCGCCGAAGGAAGAACTAACTTGGTCATCGCGCATAGATTATCGACGATAATGGACTCAGATGTGATATTAGTTTTGAGCGATGGGGAAATTGTAGAAAGAGGCAATCATCAAACGTTGTATGCCAACGTTAATGGTAAGTACAGGAAGATGTGGGATTCGCAGCTACAAGTTGCGATGAAAGAATCGCCGAGCACGGCGCAGTTGATGAATTTAGCTAAATGATAACAAAGAAGAGGTGTGCATGTATTATATTTTACACAGTGTTTATATGTACAGTGTAATACGTATATTTTACAATATATGCCTTCTGCTCGATCGAAAGTGGTGATAATTACAGTAGTACTCTAATGTTGTTGTTATTTAAAGAAGGACGATTGTACGCCTGGGATCAATAAACCTCAATACGCTCACATTGTAAGCATATCGAATGAATCCGTAAAGTTCGGGAGCGTAAGACAATGGTGGTGGATTTTCTTCGTCTCTTTTCCCCTCAACCTCCATGACGAGCGCACGCAAAACTTTCATTTCAAAAAGTGCTTCAGGAAAATTCCTTACAGATTTGTAAGCATTCCATGAAAGTATGTCTGCGTCGCTTTCAACCTGCTTGGATCCGATCAGAGCCCAATGATCGTCTCCATATCTCACATAGCTATCAAAAATTCGAAATTCTTTATCTAACCATACCTCTTTCCTTGCTCTCTTTAAAACGTAATGATACACGTTCAAACGTTCATTTTGATCACATCTTAATTCTTGAAGCCTTCGTCTCCATAAAAGATTAACTCGGTAAAAGTCTAAGTGCGCTCGCATCACGTTCTCAATATCTATCATCGATTTCAAAAAATTGCCTTGCCCATTTTTCATGGAACAAGAAAATCCAAGACTTCTTAACTTATCGGCCAACAAAAGATTCTCATTGTGAATTTTAAAAGCCAAACGCGCCTTCTCAATCAAACTTTTTTTCCGCTGCTCAAACAATAAAATTGCGCTAAAATCGTCATCGCCACCAGGACTTTCAATTCTGAGTTTATTATCATCATCCGAATTGCGGACGAGCTTTTTCTGTTTTTGTTTTCTGTTTTTTTTCTTGTCTTCTTCTTCTTTGGGATTCAGTAGTAAAAGCGTTTCCGCAGCGGCGGCGAGGCCGTCGCGGCGGAAGAATGTTTTCTGAATGGCATCGCTATTATTCAACGATACAGGTGCCGATAACGGTAATATCTTCTGCTGCTGAGATAGCACTTGTGGAATGACGGGTTTTTCAGTGACGGCGCCGACTGCATTTCTTCCCTTTGGCTTGTTATGAAACGGCTTTGCAGATTCTTTCTCAACTTCGCAATCCTTCTGTTTGTTGTGCGTGATTACCTCGGCTTTCCTCGAATCAGTTACCATTATTGCTCGCGATGCTATGAATGGCTTTTTCTCGAAAGGTCTAAACGGCGTTGGTGTTCCGTCTTGTAGAAATGTTCCATCCCAGCCATATTGAACTTGTTGCAAAGGTAAAATTCTGATAGCACCGCGGCCACAAAGAGCTTCGTTCTGCAAGCTGTCAATATCAATATCACGCTTTAATTCTTTCTTCAAACGCTCATCGTCGTCTTTCTCATCTTCAGTTTCGATAATTTCTTCTTCTTCTTCTTCTATTTCTTCCTCTTCATCTTCTGAAGAGTTATCAACAGATAACTTATCTCTCGACGATAAACTAGATTTTGATAACTCAGCACTTTCTTTTTGCGGATGAGCAGAGCTGATATCTTTCCAATCTTCTTTTCTATTATTGTTTTTCCCTGGTAGCTGCATTGTATATGCAGGTGTTCGAACTGCAAAGGGACTGTCTTTACCATCTTTTCGTACCGATAAGCACGGTGCCTGAATTCTGTTCCCAAAACCATGCGTATCCGCAGAATCTTCAGATTTTTGCTGCTTCGATTTCGTAATACTATTCTTCTTATGATTCTCTTCATCTTCTTCGATCATAATTTGAGCGTCACCTGAGCTCGCGATTAACAAAGGACTACTTCTCTTTGCCCTCGTGCTTTTCTTACTTTTCTGTTTTTTTTGCAACAGCAGCGGCGTAAATTTTAAATCGTCGTCATTTAGTACTTTCTTTCGCTTCTTCGTCGTAAATAACGCGCTATTATTGTTTCGACCGTCCTTAGTTGTTGTTTTTAATAATAAAAAAGGATCTCCTTCTTCGAGTTGATTGAGTTTTAAACGTTGTAAGTTACACGCTCGACACGCGCAACCATATTTATGAGCAACGTCACCCCACCTAGATTTGATCACGAAACCTTTCACTTCGTTTTCCGTAATTATATCAGTAAAAGGAGTACTTGAAACTTGCTTTTTTGAAATACCTTGGGCTAATTGTTCAAGTTGTTTTCGACTGGCCTTATTATTAGCATTTCCGCTACTAAAAAGATCCGACGATCGCCGAGGAGGTTTGTATGGCAAGAAGCGCAAGCGCGAACCTCTACTCAAATCTGCTGGTGCAAGTTGTGAAACTATGAGTCTATGAAATGCGCACTCGACTAATACGTTCAAGGTAATACTCACGCGTTGAACGTCCGAAGTTGGACAGAGCTCAAACGTACATTGTGCCCATCCTTTTTCGCCCCATTCATTCGTTTCTTCCGCAACGTCGTGCACGGCGATCAATCGCATTAAAATGAACTCTGCGTAATTATCTTTATCTTTACATTTATCCGGCACTCTCCTCACTAAGCTATTCAATTTCTTTTCCTTCTCTAACATCTTAAACGTATCCGTCCTTAAACCGTCTTTCGCGTATTCGAACAACGTCCCGATTGGTACGGCTTTCCAAAAATCTCGCCCGTTATACGCCTTTCCGTTCAAAGCGAACCAAAAGTCTTCACAACGAAAATGTGTAATGAATTCGTTCTCACATTTCGCAATTCGTTCGTTTTTCGATTGTTCAAGTTGAGAGTCCGATGCTTGTACGACTTCTAATTTTTGCAATGGTCCTCTTTTTTGTCGAAGAAGCTCTAACGCGTTTTGGACGTTCTCATCTTTCGCCGGTTTGTTCACTCCTAGACTCATTAGATCTAATTGTAACTCGCGCGAAAAAGGCGTTTGTACTGCTTTTTTACCAACAACGTTGTCCTTGTCGTTCTTTTCGTTATTATCTTCCAATTGTCCACGCATGAGTATTAAAATCTATTAAAGTCGTCGTCGTCGTTGTGCTCTTTTATTAATTAATTAAATCTACGGTTTTTATTCTCTGATGTGCTTGAGGGAAATTGCCGGAAAGTGCCTCAATCAACAGCCCTTTTAATTTTTACGTACTCTTTACGTAAAAAAGAAGAGGCAATTTATTAGAGCGGGAAGGTTTATTCCCTTAAAATCCTTTCTTCGGATATATATTTTAATAAGAGTTATTGGATCGAGAATGATTATGTATAGAAATATGTTTAGAAATACTGCGCGAACAGAGCGATCCAGCTCGATCACTCGTTTGTATATTACGTAAAGAAATTTATTTAGAGTTATGCTTTATAGTTTGTGCGGCGACGACGAGGAAAACTACGG
>Ga0209830_10002922_pt1 | contig 13373 bp, 13 predicted proteins | sample ArcticOcean_MG_C_12_FD_187439 | JGI IMG/M metagenome (GOLD analysis project Ga0209830, IMG submission 187439) | Marine microbial communities from western Arctic Ocean - ArcticOcean_MG_CB8_130 (SPAdes) (version 2) | ecosystem: Environmental > Aquatic > Marine > Oceanic | place: Arctic Ocean...
GACGATGACCTGTCTTGTATGCAGCCATACCACGATCATAAACTTTCTTTAGAATATTATATGGCATACCAGATTTCTCTGCTTTGTTTACAAGTCCAGTAATCTTTTCATCCAACTGATATGATTCATTTTTTGAAAGATATGCTGCAATCGCCATTTCTTTACGTTTCTCTTTGGACTTACCCTTGAATTGAGGTGCATCAGAGTTAATGAAATCATCTATATAGTCTCCTTGGTCTGCATTATCAGGAAGCACCTCACCAAACATCTGTTTGAACTTTTTGGTGTGGATTGAAGGTTTAGTTTCTGCACTATCTCCAGGCGCAGGGCCAGACTTCTTTTTCTTAAAGTGTGCATCTCTCTTGTCTTTAGTAGACTTTGCCATATCACCGGCATAATACTTTGCGGGTTGTGTACCCTTCTTATCATCAATATCTTTATCTTGATTGGCTTCATTAATATTATTTGAAAATGAAGAGAATGTTTGTTGTTCAACTTTCATTGCAGCATAAGTATCTTTTTCCAAATCTACTTCTGCCTTCAGTTCCTTGGGAAGAATTCCCTTATCAACCAAGTTATTGATATACATTATTAATGATCTGCTGGAAACATTATTTTTCCTTGCAATATCAGCTGCAACTCCACTAGGCTGGTTAGTCACTATAACACCACCAGCTCTTTTCGGTTTTCCTTTACCTTTCATCATCCCATCAAGATAGTCTTTAACCATTACCTCATAGTTTGTAGGGTGAGACATTTGGTCAATTTTTGCTTTAAGTTTATTATACCATGCCATCTCATCAAGGTCATCTTTCTCACGCAATCGTGGCTCTCTACGATTTACAGATGGGTCTTCATTGCGTAGGTTCTTGGGATCGTTGTTTAGTGGGTCATTGTCTTTATGTCCTACATCCATTCCAATTTTAGTCTTATCACCCATAACCCTACGAGCTTTGTTTCTTGAGGATCGTCTTGCAATTTGTTCTGGTGTGCCTTGATAGTTCGCATATTCTTTAGCGTAGTTGCGCTCATCAAGTTCAACTTCTTCTTTAATCGCTGTCTTAACTTTACTTTTCTTAAAGACCTTTAAAATATCTGCTTTATCAGATGGTTTTGTTGGCAGTTTCTTCAACTCTTCTGGGGTCTTACCATCAATTTTACTTTTAACCTTCTTTTGTGTATTTTTCAATGCAAGCATAATTGAAGCACCACTACCAATTGCAGCAAGGAATGATGGTAGTGCCCATGCAGCAACATTGATTGCTATTGCTAACTTTGATGCCATCCCCATACCAACTGGTAACATCCACCAGATTGATACTGCCAGCGCAGCATGTGGTGCAACAATGTCAATACCTACTTTAGCAGCAGTAGCGAGGGCAGCAAGACCAATCGCTGTTAGAGTAATAGGTTCTTCATTAAGTTCAACTTCTTCATAAAATGCACTCGGCAATATATCTATATTAAATTTTGTTTTCGCTGCTTGTATAGCAGCTCCTAGAAGTAATCCCCCGCCAGGAATAGGAATAACTGAAATTGTAACTAAACCTACAGCCTTTAAAACATCTTTAAATTGATCATTTGCAAATTTTAATTCAGATTTTGATGCTTGTTTTCTGTTTTTATAAATTGCAAGCATTTTTTTAGTTTCAGCTTTTTCAGCAGAAAGTGCTTTCTTTAATTTCTTTATTTTTTCTTTAACAAAATCTTTAGTCTGTGTAAACTTTGCACTTACAGCTTTAATTTTGTCTAATAAACCTTCATCAAGTTCAATCTCATGTAACCATGCCTTATGAACCTTACCAGTTCCATCACAAAATGACAAATAATTAGTTCCCCGATTTACTACTCTACCTTCTATTCCATTAGATTCTACTAAATCATCTATATTCCAAATCTTACCTACCAAATATGCATCTCTAATAGTTTCAAAATCATCCATATGTCCCATATCTTTCTCTTCACGAATACCCATACCTTTACGAACATCTCTGAATAATTTCTTAACGTCTTTAAAATCTTTTGGAATTCCTTGCACGAAAGTATCATAATCACCATCAGCAGCGGCGGCTCTCATCTTAGATGCAGACATACCTTCTACACCTTCGGCGTCTGGATCACGGCGACCCGCACTAACTACTTCTAAACTGTCAAATTTATAGTAACCATGTTTCTTACCTTCTACTCCGTTGTACTGATTTAACATCTTAGTGAAGGCAGCAAGTCGATCAGAACCGACTACCATGATTATATTTTTAAAACCTTCATCATACAATTCTACTGCAATATCAATTGCGTTACGAGCTTTAGATACAACAATATTATTTTTATATTTTGGAAAAATCTTGCGTAGATACGCTGTCTTTAATGTATGAGAAAGTGGGTCTTTAGGCCCGACAGTGTGTGATGGATATATCCGAAATGGATTACTGCCTGCTATCTTCTTTACAGTATCAATAACCTTTTCGTGCCCAATAGTTGGCGGATTGAAGCGCCCAAAACTAAATACAACAGTATCCTTAACCGCTTCTGAAAATTCTGAAAGCTTCTTTAAACGCATCGCTTACTCCATCTATACAAATTTTAACTATTTATACGATAGAGTTTTTATAGATACTGGATAATAGGTTTTCAATAATTATTTCATGACCTTTATTATTTGGGTGATAATCTTCTTCACTAATTCTAACATCATCAGAATTATTTAAAACATCATTAATACACCAACCACCAATGTTTTCAAATATAGGCCAACCAACGAATCTAGACTCGTCAATTTTATCCATGTAAGGACTCCTAATTACAAATTCTGATGCGGTTCTATTTACTGACAAAGGTAAAGGTTGTGTTCCTACTAACTGAATATATGGTAGATTCATCCTTATCATCATCTCTTGAAAAATATAGAAAGTTCTTAAAGCTTTTTTTATCAATTCTTCAACTTGAAAAGGTTTTCTCCATATCAAAGTTCCATTTATACCTTTTTCTTCCATAAAAGAGGATAGATTTTTTTTAACAGGATGAAGCTTGGAAGTATTGGAAAGCACCCAATCTGAACCTGAGTTTGCAGCATTACTAACAGAAATCCACGGCAATCCATCATATATATGTTCATTTTCTCGAACTTCAAAATCAATTCTATCAAAACCTGACCACATAACAACAACTAAACCAATTTTACCTTTAAAAGTAGAAAGTTTATCTATCACAGAGTTTAAAATATAATCGTTTCCTAAACCACGCCTACCTAGATTTATACACTCCATATCTAGTTTTTTAGCAAGACCTTCTGGCCAGACATCTATATTCATTTTTTCTGTCCACCAATTATCTGTAAAACTACAACCAGAAGCAAGAAGACTATGCATAATGTAAATAACTTCCCACGATATATTTTGGAACATCAATAGGCGCCTTACCCATATGGGGATGAGTCCACATTGGGGGGAATGCAATCAAAGAACCTTTCTTACAAGGAGAAACAACTGATTCACCCCCTTTTGGCATAACTATTGTTTCACCACCTTTTTCCACATCCACTAGATATAGAAAGAATACTAAAAACCTTCTTGCATTATCATAAGAATTTACGTCTACATGACGGCGAAACTCATCAGTTCCATTAGGAAGGTATCTTTTAATTCGTGGAATCTCAAACCCATGTTTGTCTGGCCACATTGGTTTAACATCTTCTTTATATTTTCCAACATATTCAAAGAGATGGTTGAGCAATTCACCAAATTCTTTTTGCCAAGATTTCATATGTTTTCCCATATCAATTTGTGTAAAATCGTATGAGCTAGAAGATTGTACATCCCAATGTTCTGGAGTATTTTCAAACCGTTCTACAAGGTAGTCACAGTAATCATTATCAACAACATTATCATATACTCTAATCAAATTATCCATAATTATAAACTTTCATACCCCACTGAAATAACAGGGTCTTTACTAGAGCCTGTAACTTTTTCAGTTGTAGTTACAACTCTTATTTTTCGTGTTGTCTCTGGCGTGTTTGCTTCCCCGCCAGAGATGTCTTCATAATACTCAATCGTTACTTTCTTGAACGGTTTCAGAGATTTCTTCATCATTCTTTACTCCATATTTAAATTCAGTTTCAGCTGCAATATTCAACTGATGCATAATATCCTCAGTGAAATACTTCTCAGGATTATTATTTATTGTTTTACCAAAAGTCTTAGTTCCATCAGGAAGTTCAATTCGAGTAGAAACACTATTAAAAATCTTATACTTTAAGGCAAGGTCTAATAAACCATAGTAACGATCTAGTCCCTTATCATAAGTTAAACGCACATCAACCATCTTATTCTCTTTGGTTAATCGACTTTTATGATTCTTACAGTGAATAATATTACCGACAACTTCAGTACCATCTTTTTCTTTCTTCTTACTTAGATATATTATAGATGATGCAGCATATTTTAAACCAGAACCACCACCCATCTCTTTTTGTGGAAACATACTACCAACAACATCGTATGTATGATTAGTTACAACCATAGGAACTTTTGCTCTTCCTAATTTTAAGGTCAATACACGAAATGCAGCTTTAAGAACCTGTGCTCGAGTCATATCTCTTGTCTCTTTACCATCAGCAGTATCTTCTACTTCTTTGGTAGTAGATAACATACCAAGAGAATCTAAACACAAGAGCATTGGAAAATGCTCTGAATCATCTAATGCCATATACATATCTAAAACTTTAAGAGATTGAGTACGAAAGTCCTGTACAGTAGTTACTGGAAAAATATACATACGTTTAGTATCTATACCACGATCAAGAACCATTTGTTTTGTAATAGCACTTTCACTCTCAAAAAAGAAAACTCTAGCATTTGGATTTGAATCAAGAAAGTTCTTTACAATTCCCATTAAGAAATATGTCTTACCTGTTGCACTTTCTCCTGCTAGTGCTGTAATTTTATTCTGAGGTAATCCCCCGTGAATACTACCACTCAACAATGCATTAAAAATATAACTTCCAGTATCTATAAAACTATCAACATCTCCAGCCTCTACACCATCATCCACGATAGATGCATATTCATTCATCTTCAATACGTCTTTAAAAAAATCACTCATAAATTCTCCAATCTTCTATTATGTTATATAACTTATGCAAAGAAAGCATCCAAACTTCCTTCTACACCATATTTTGAATCAACTAACCAATTCATAGATTTAGTAATTGCAGTCAGTGGTTCAACAAACGATTTCTCAAATTGAGTCTCATAATCAATCTTATCCACAATATCTAACTCACTTGGTAGATCAGTCATAAAAGAGAAAGCCGTTGATTGATATATATTTGGTTGCCTCAAATGAAGGAACCGCACTTTATCTCCCTCTTGAATAAGTTGATACTTATCCTGTAGTTTGTTCTGTTTTATTAAATAGTTATAAAGGATTGCTCCTTTGACATGGATAGGAGCCCCACTTGCAAATAATTTGTTTTCACCTGTAAACTTTTTCACACCATTACAACTTCTAGGATAAGCAATAAGTTTTGCGTCCATTTTCATAAACTGACTACGAAACTCTTGTATGAAGTTATTTAGTTCCGTTTCATCACCACTCATTATAATCTTCAGAGCCTGTTTAATCTTCTCTCGGCACGGAGCAGGAGTACTTGACTTGACTGCTTCGATTCCCATAATCTTGAGTTTGGGTTCCTTAAACCGCACACCTTCCATATCCCACACATTTAGGATATATCGTTTCTTGGCAGTCCAGATACCTTTATCAGCAATTGCTTCTCTAGCCATCTGCATCTTCTGGTCATATGCGTTCATTTCCGTAGCAAGAGACTGATAAGATTTGTCAATAAAAGGTTCCAACTTCTCGCTTGCAATCTTGTCCAAGAAATTAACAATTTTTTCAGTCGGAGTTCCCTCTTTAAAGACTTTATTAACCAATTTGTCAAAAGTAATGTATACTGAGTCCGTATCTGAAGCAATAACATAATCCACACCTTTACTATTAAGAGTTTTGTTGAGATATATATTAATCGCCGTTTCAATCCAACGTATAGATAATTGACCAGACGTTGTAATTGCAGTGGCAACCAACAAATCGAAATAGCGAAACCAATTATTCCCAATAGCACCATACGCCGAATTGAGAGATATCTTTTTTGCCATCTGGATGTTATCATATCGTGATATATCTTTGAGGAGATTAGGGTTATTCGTATCCTCATATTCTTGTTTAGCTTCAAGCATAAGTCTTTTATATTTGACACGATCATTATACATACTCTCCATTAATTCTGGAAGAAATCCTTTAACATCTTTTCTAAAGAAAGCACCATTTGGAGTCATACAATATTCAGTATTATTTTTTGCCTTACCATTAAGGATTTTATCCACCATTCCCTCAACCATATCTGATCCACCATTTACTAGTGTTTCTGGCGAGATGTTATACTGCATGATAAGGTGAGGATACAGAGAGTTTAAGTCAAACGACATAACCCAATTGTGCATACCAACTTGAGGGTCTTTAACATAAGCACCTTCAAATTTTTGTGTTTTCTTACTTTCTTTTTTTGGTGGAATAACAATTTTACTTTTTCGTAAATGATTATATATCAATATATCCCAATAACGAACTGAGCCAAGAACATCTGCGAAATTTACTTTACCGTCATACGCCATAGTCAGGCACAGTTCAATAAGACGCATCTTATCTTCTAGTTTATCTACAATCTCAACGTCTTGAATGTTGTATTCGATAAACGATTGATAGTCTTTCTGATACCATTCTTTGAAAGTTTCATATGGGTTGCCGTCTTTGCGTTCACCTAGCTCTACAAATGCAATATGGTCTAGTGTGTATCGTTCTTGGTTTGTATATGTAAACTTGCGATATAGATCAAAGAAATCTAACGCAGCAACACCATAGATATTATATACTTGATGATTACGCCCCATCTGATAGACTTCACGTTCATGAACCTTACCCCAAGGAGATAGTTTATTTACCATATCATCACCCAGAACTTTTGCAATTCTGTTGCATAGATATGGAATATCAAAAAACTCTGTATTCCATCCAGTGATAACATCTGGTTGAATTATAGACCAAGTGTCTAAGAATTTAAATAGCAAGTCTGCTTCATCCTTGCACATTCTATAGTCAACATCATCACGATGGTTTTGGAACTCATGAAGACCCCAAACAATAATCTTTTTGTTCTGGTGGTTCTTCATAGTGATCGACAACATAGGTTCAGCCGCATCCTTTGGATTTGGAAAACCATTCTCGCACTCCACCTCAATATCAATGGTTACGATACAGATTTGATCTTTATCCCAAGTAACATCATCACGAAAATTATCACCAATCCAGCAATAATTATACTGAGTGTTACCAAACACAAGACCTTGTTTTTTATGAAGATTATACCAATCCTTTGCCTCTGATATAGAAGCAAATTGATTTGGTTTGACATGTTTACCGTCTAGAGTTTTATATCCTGTTGGTTGTGAAACTAAATCAAAAAGAGTTGGTGAATACCGTACCTTCTTATTGACACGTTGGCCATTCTCAACTCCTCTAACGAGAAGTTGATTGCCCCATTGAATTACATTTGTGTAAAAGTCCATTATCAGAGTATACTACATCCGTAGTTATTTGTCAAGGGTATATTTGGTGGTAACGATATATTTTCTTTGTGGATTCACCATGACATTTAACATTCTCATTGTTTTTCTATTTAACAAAACATCTGTATTAAAGTCATCTCTATTATCTAAGCCGAATGTAATTTTACCATAAGGGGAACCAGCAAATTTAAATTCCAACTCAACCAAATATCTTTTATCTTCTCCACCCCCTGTTATAGAAACATAGTCTCCAACTAACTTAGTAGTTATAGTTTTTTCACCATGAGTGAATGTAATTTTTTTACCGTTAATATCTATATCTTCTGCATGAAGAACAGAGTATCTAGCATTACCTGTATCAAACTTTGCAATTAAATCACCAAACGGGTTTACTGTAACAATTTCTTCCCAACCACATTGTGTTGGTACTGAATATCTATTATCTGGATTTGCATAGTGATCAATAACCTGCTTGACTATATTTTTTCCAGTTGCTTCTTCAATACCCTCTGTGCCTGGAGAATGATTTACTTCTAGAATATATGGTGGCTCTGTCTTTGGATTTTTTGAAGGGATAAAATCAACGGCAGTCCAAGAACCATCAATTGCTTTTGAAGCTAGAAGACAATGCTCTACTTCTAATTCTGTTAGTTTGTATTCTTTAACCTTTGCTCCCTGAGAAACATTTGATCTAAAGTCACCTTCTACCACATCTCGTTTCATAGAAGCAATAACTTTACCACCCAGAACAAGAACTCGTATATCTCCATCAGTTTCTATATACTCTTGAATCAACAAATCTACATCATCATTTTGACTATAAAGTAGTTGCACTAAAGATTCTATTTGACGTTCTGATTCAATAAAAAGAACACCAACTCCCTTTGAGCCTTCTAGTGTTTTCATAATGATAGGAAACTTAGTATCTAGAGATTTGACTGCTTGTTTCCAAGTTTTCTCATTCGGTATAAGAACAGTCTTAGGTTGAGTCAAACCAAAATCTTGTAACTTAACGTATGTCCTATATTTATCAGAAGATACTGATACTGTCTCCCGACTATTAACCATACACACCCCAATTTTCTCAAGGCGAGATAGTAAATCCAAATAACTCTTTTTTAATCGAACAGAACCACGAATAATAGCAACTGTATTTATATTAACTTCAAAGCCTTTTTTATCATCTGAATTTGATATATTGTAAATACCATTATCATAAGTAATAATAGCGCCTTCAACTTTCACAACATAAACTTCATGACCAGATTTTTTTGCTTCATCCGTTATTCTCTGAGCGGTGTGAAATAATTTACTATTATCTGGTTCAGCAGAGATGACAAGAATACGATATGGTTCTTCTTTTGCCTCTGTAATAAATGATTTGAACTTTTCCAAAATTAATCTTCCCGTTTCTTACCAATATTATATTTAGTCTCTAATAACCAATCGGATTTATCTTTAAATGATATAACCTTGATTTGACTAAGAGGAGCAACTTCTCCCAACTCACCAACAATATCGATAAGACCCCAATCATTTAATAAATTTACTATAGTATTTCTTCTTGCAATATCATTACCAGAAAGATTAGTAACCTTGCCATCTAAAGCAAACAATTCTTTAAAATGTACAATAAAATATCTACCTTTCTTATGAAGAATATGACAAGATTGATATAGTTTCTTCTCTTTTCGGGAGGCTACGCCAATTCGTGATAGTGTCTCTCTAACTTTCAAAAAATCATCTGGTTCTTTCAACCTGATTTCTAACATACTGTCTTGAGTCCAATTAACTTCTTCCATGATTTCTTCCACCTTTATTTAATTTTGTTTTTATGGCAGAAATTTGTTCATCATCTAGTATATCAAGAGCGGCCTTAGCCTTTTCATTATTATACCCGTAGAACTCTTTAACATACTCTAGATTCTCTAATTTCATCGCCTTCGCCCAAGGACTAAATCTCTTTCTTGGTCTAAGACTATTTAGGAAAAAGTCGAACTGTAACTTTTTATCTATGTTTGGTAGTTGATTTATCTCATTAACAATAAATATTGTATCTTGGAATGGCATGAGACATTTATTCACAACGAAAGGCGGGTACTTCTTTTCCCAAGTTTCATCGTCAGAATCCATTAAAGGCTCTTTAGTTGTGTTTATAGCATTAAGATAGTCTTTCAATTCATACATTGCAATTAATCTTAAATACGATTACTGATCTTAATTGATAGCACTCTCTTGAAACAGGCATTGCTTGATGAGGAAGATGTGCATCAAATACAATTAAATTATTTCCAACATAAGGAATATATCTACCATCAACCATTGTTCCCCCTTGCCACTCTGGTTTCCAATCTAATCTAGGATAATAAATCATAGTAAAATCACCATCATCTATATGTAGATGTGGCTCAATACCATGCGTATGAGCGTTCATGTATATACGTTTATAAGTTTCAATATTATATCTTTCTTTAAAATTATACTTATTGAAAGCAGTATCCCAAATAGGAAGCACCCATTCAAAGTTATTTTCTATAACTTCATTATCATCATGACCAACTAAAGTATGCCAATGACTGTTTATTGATCCTACTTTAGATTTATAATCATAATGCCAAGCAACATTATTCATCTCCATATTAATTAATTCTGTAATATGAGGTTCTAATATATTATCAAAAATTTCAATCATTTAAATTTTGCCCTTGCCATTATCTCTGTTAGACAAGCAAGAGTGTTGATTTCTTGATCTGCGACAAACGCTGACTTATACTGGTACTCGCCCAATATAACAACGATATGAGGGATAGTAGAACCATCCACAGCATCATACAAGTTATCGTAAAGACTACGAAACAAACGTACAGGATCGTTGTCCAGATTGTTAACAACCCATTTGCGAACATTAGTAAACTCCTTTTGTTTCATATAACCCATAAGTTCATTGAGGTTATCATTTGTTATATTTACTAAGATACCAGAATCAATTTTTCCAGAAACAGCATATCTTTGCAATTCGTTTATAACCCTGCGCCAGTCAGGAAAATGTTTATTTACAAGAGCAGCAACTGCCTTAGGTTCAAAATCAATATCCTCATCCTTCAAAATTTTCAAAGCACGTTTGAAAAAGTCAGCACTAAGTTCCTGTTTCTCTGAGTTTGGAATAGAGAAATCATAAGTTGGACATCTGGATATTAGTGCAGGGATAATACGATTCTGATAATTACAAGTCAGAATGAAACCACAATTTGAACTAAACTCTTCTATAAATCCACGCAAAGCAGGTTGTGTAGATTGTGGATTAAGGTAATCTGCCTCATCAAGAATCAAATATTTACGACCACCATGTAAGGATACAGTGGACGCAAAGTTCTTAATCTTGGTTCGTAGAACATCAATACCAGATTCTTCAGAACCATTAACCATCATATAGGTTAGACCTAACTGCTCAAGCAGAGCCTTTGCAGCTGTGGTCTTACCTACACCTGGACCCCCTGAGAAGGTGACGTTGGGAAGTTCTCCCGCCGACACAAACTCAAGAAGGGTTTTCTTTAGCTCTTTGGGTAGTACACACAATTCTATTTTATTTGGACGGTATTTCTCCACCCATAAAAATTCTTCCATAATATATATTCCCCCTATTTACCATAATATGATTCTGGTTCAAGGGCAATAAAGTATTCAATATCCACGTTAGTGTTTTTAAAATTACTAATCTTATTCTTAGATACAGCAACCTCATATGTTCCCGGCATCAGTTTTAGGTTTTCAACTTTGAACCAAAACTTATGGTCTACAGACATGGGCGTTTCATGATCCATTTTTGTATAATCAATTTCCATTGCAAAATGATTTGCAGAATCATTCTTTTTGTCGGTAACTCTAAGACTTCCATTCTCTAATACCATATCCGGCACACCAAGGACAGCTGCTGCCTTAGTAATATCTGATAATTCTTTATCTGAAAGATTAAAGTGTATTTCACATTCTGGCATGACAACTGCCTTTGTAACAGTAGTTACAACTGAAGGATCACTATAGAAGTATTTCAAAGACTTTCTAGAACCCTCATTACCCATCATAACAAACTTTTCTTGGAAATCTAAATCTGGATTATCAAACAAAGATAGTGCTGCAAGAAAATCGTTCAAGTCGTAAATTCCTACAGCTGTAGCAAATTTTTCCTCAACTTTTGCTGTTGCAACAATGTTTTTCATAGCAGACATTGTTTGTAAAATACTACCTTCTTTAATCATAAGGTTCTGATTGATTGTTGAATAGTTCTTCAATACAGATACCGTGTTTTCACTTAACTTCATTATTTTGTTTCTCCATTATATCGTGATTATGTAAAGCTATAATACCATAGTGGAGAACTTTTTGCAAGTCCCTTTTATTATAACCGTCTTTTTTTCCATATCGTTGTGCGTATTTCATGATGTTACCGATACAGAAACCTTCACCATGTCCACCGTCAATGATGAACTCTGTAGCTTGAAACTTGTTCTTGCTATAGTGTTCATCATATGTTGAGTCGATGTATTCTTTCAATTCAGACAAAGCTTTGTCTTCATTATATTTGTAATCAGGAATTTTCTGATCCTTTCTTTTCATCATATAAATTCTCTTCACGATCTGACATATACTTTTTCTTCTCTGCTTCAGAGTCATTTACATTCCAGTTCATTGCAATTGAGCGTCTTTCACCCTCACCAAAGAACGGTAACACTTGATGTTTTAACCACTGTGGGAAAATCAACATAGTGCCTTCAATAGGTTTCACATAGTCCTCTGTTTGTGGCCTGAGTTGCATGAGATCACGCATTGTATTAGTACCCCAACATAAATGAGTCCACCCATCAACACCGCCAGAGGCATCCTTGATTGTAGGAACATCAGGTGTATTTTTAATACAGTCTGGAACCTTCAACCACAAGAAACCCGATAGACCAGCAACTGTCTGGACTCCATGATCATGGAACGGATTGTAGTCACCAGCATATGCATGGTTAGTCCAACACTGAGAAACCTCTGCTTCAGAATCACGGTCATACCCCTTCTTGAGATAAGTAGTTCCTAACTGATTAAATACTACTTCTAACTCTTTACCAACTTCACTATCAAGCGGAAAATTCAACTGAGCTGACTTTTCATTATTCTTCAATTGACCAACCAGTCCATCAGCATAACTTTCACTTTTAGGAATAATCTCTGAATCAATATGTTCATTTAGTTCATCAAGAATTTCTTGTGGAAACTCAACTCTAAGAATATTAAAATCTAAAATTGGGCGCATAGCAATCTGCAATCCAGTTTGAGATTCACCTGTAATCTCTGCATACTCTGGAGTTCCTTCTGGATAGGTATTACCACCAGATGTGCGAACTTTTTTCACGCCTTCTTCAGTTACGAAAATCTCGTAATCTTTTTCTTCTTCTGTAATTTCTGCAGCATCTATTTCTGCCATGTCAAACTCCTTGTTTTTTGGATCAATCATTTTATTGTAAGTATCAGCCGATAACACACCTTTTTTATTTGGTGATAATTCAACCCTACCATTATCGGTTAGAGCTTCAATACCAAAATCAGCGACACTAATATCTTTTTGAACTAATTTGCTTACCATTTAAGACTCCTCATAATTATTAATAATACAGGAAAAGGGGAGTTTTGTCAACCCCCCTTCCCATTTTATTTTACCTCAATTTGGCGAGGTTTCTTTTCATCTGGAACAACTCGTTCAAG
>Ga0209830_10002925_pt1 | contig 13367 bp, 9 predicted proteins | sample ArcticOcean_MG_C_12_FD_187439 | JGI IMG/M metagenome (GOLD analysis project Ga0209830, IMG submission 187439) | Marine microbial communities from western Arctic Ocean - ArcticOcean_MG_CB8_130 (SPAdes) (version 2) | ecosystem: Environmental > Aquatic > Marine > Oceanic | place: Arctic Ocean...
GCGAGACTCGAGGTCTTTGTATAGGCCAATGGCCGTCGCGATTACGGTGAACGGGTTAAGTTGGGGGGTGTACGGCATCGCTTTAGGGGATTGGTTCTTGACGGCGCCGAACTTGTTCGGCGGCGTTTTAGGTATCGCGCAATGCGCGTTGATCGTTCGGTATCCTGCGTCGAACGCTTCTGCTGCTGCTGGTGCAGGTAAGGAGGAGGAGGAGAACGCGGCGACAGCTGGTGTCGAGGACGATGACGACGTGGAGACGACGATGAGGGCGAACGCGGGGTCGCGCGAGGATTTGATTACGAAAGAGTAACGATAATCAATTGCGATCCGTGATGAGTTTTGTTGAACTTATTTATTAACGTTGGTGATGATTTGTGTAAAAAAACAGTATAATAATATTAATAATGATATTAAAATAAAGATATGATAGGTGAAAGATATGTATGCCAGCGCGCGCGAATGAGAGAGAGAGAGAGAGAGAGAGGCGAGCGCCAGCGCGTTGTATAAAAAATGTGTGACGTTCTTCGTATGAAAATATAATGTAATAGAAATTGATTGTGATATTGAAAATGATAATAATGAGAAAGTTTTTGTTTAGTGTTAACGCCTCGATGATGACGATGATTGCGTCTCGGAAACGATCAACCCGGTCGCGTCCGCGCCAACCGTTCCAAGATTACAAACGTCGCACATGGCGTCTTTCTTCTCGAGGATGTATTTAGCGCCGCAACACGAACAAGCGCAATCCTTCGTACCTCGATAGATCGGAGTCAACGTCCCAGAGCAAATGACGAATGGATTTCTTGAATCGTAATTTAACTCAATAGCATCTTTGTTCGTCTTTTCGCAAACCTGTAAAACTTGCTTCGCTTGCGTCGCTACCGGCTGCGGCGGATTCAACTCTAACAACCTTCTCGAGAACCCAGCGGCGGTCTGAAAGTTTTGCATTTTGTAAAAGATCGTCATCGCAGATCGTAAAGATAAGGTCGAATGAACTGGCTGTAAGTTTTGGTGCGTGAAATACGCCGCTAATTCAGCCGCCCTGTTCGCATCAGTCTTCGCAACTTCTTTTCTAGCAATCTCGATTCGTAAGGCGACTGCGTAATCTCGAGCGATTTGCATCAACTCCTTAACTTCGTCGACTTCTCGTCTCGTCTCAACTGATAACAACGTGATTGAATGAATGATGTTCACAAACGTCGTCAAAGCGTCGGAAAATTTCCCTTCAGTGACTTTGCGATACGCCTGTTTCAACTTTTCCTCTAAAATTGGCAACGTAGCGAGTAATTTTGGTGGTTTGACAGAACCAACTGCGTCGTTAGAGTCCCAGTTTCGAGATAAAATGATGTGCATTTTCGCTTGATCGCCTTCACTTAACGATCCAGACAAAGAGGCAACTGATGCAAACGCTTGATCGATAAACATTTGCTTCAACGGCTTGAAGTTGCAAATACCGAGCTGTCTCGATAAAAGCTTCATCGCGGAATCGAACTCTCCAGCCGCTACGTGTTCACCGGCAACGGCTGATTTCGCGGTCCACTTTTGTCTCGGATCGACACCAGCGCTTGGGGCAACGAACATTTCGCCAGCTTGTATGCCACTAGTCGGCGAACCAGGTTGAGCAGCTAATAAATCAGCCGCCGGTAAATCCATGTCTTCCATATCCCATCCAGCGTCAGAGCCGTCTTTGCCGTCTTCATTATCTTCATCATCTGCACCGGGTAAAATGTTCGCCAAAGGATCATCTTTTTCCATTTGATCGTTTTGATCTTCCAAGCCAAGATCCAAATCATCGCCTTCGCCCCAATCGCCTCCAACGCCATCCAATTCGCTCTCATCCATTTGATACGAAGACGCCGAAACTTCGCCCGATAAAACGCCTTCGAAAAAGCCTTTAGAGACGGTCAATAATGGCCAATTATCTTCTTTCAAAATCGGTTCCGGCGGCGTTAATAATTCTGCAACCGTCGTATCGACATCGGGAACTTTTGCGCCAGCTTCTTCGAGCTCTTGAGCTATGCGCGCGGCGTCGGCTTCTAACCCGTGCGTTTTCGCCGTGACGTACGCTAACGGATGATGCCCAGCGGCTTCGAGAATCTTCACTCTTTCCGAAACGTCGCCTAAATACAAAGCGTTATGGAACTGACCCATGACATCGGCTCTCATTTCGGATATTTTAAGCATCTTGTTTAATTTCTCAATGTTTCCAGTGATTAAATATAAGAAACTTAAACGCTCGAAATTCTTCGTCTTTTGATAAGCGAACTCGACGATTTGATGGTTACCTTGTCTCAAAGCTTCGACGCCGAGTTTATGCCACGTTTCTTTTTCATCCAACGCCTGTGCGGCGGCTAAAGCGACTTCGATGTTACCGCACTCAACCGCTAACGCGAAACGCGTTTGCTCATCTTTAACAAAGTGCAAAGCGATTTCCGGGTAGCCCTTCTTTTGCAAGTAAGCGATGATCGATTGACCGCATAAGACGTTGCTTTTGATCATCGATAGAACTTGATCGAATTTGCCCTGTACGAGAGCTAACTTGAAGACGTATTCAGTCGAATCGATTTGGATGCGTCTGTTTTTACCATCTCTGTCCAAACAATGTACGACGTTACCGATGACTTTCGTGACGTAAACGGCGTTATCGAGAGTTCTTATGATTCCTGAATCTCCGTTTGGTAACGCATATTTAATATGATTCAAAGTCGTATAAATGAACACTCCTCTATCGTCCCAGGCGCCAGATTTGACTCTGATTGTTTCGTGCACAGTGCAAGCGTGTCCAAGTTTTCTGTTTGCAATCACAATCGCGTGCTTGGACAACATCGCGACTAAGGACATATCGTTCGACCAAATGACGTATTTAATCAACGGAGTAGTGATTTCAGCCATGGCCGCGCGTTGCTGCACGTCGAACAAAATCATGCGATCCTCAGCTCTGCATAATAAGGCACCGGTTCCGGCGTAGAAAATCGCGTCGACCGTTGAGTCTGGCGGCACGCACTTTTTGGTCACGTCGTTCTTCAAATCTTTGATTAAAATTTGGTGCGTCGATTTATCTAAAACGGCAAATCGATTTCTCGCGATGAACGTCGCGGAGACGCCTTGCCCGCGTCTCGGTTCGTTCCCAACCTCACCAGAACGACCGTCGTCTTTCGGGAGAACGTGTAATTCGTACGACCCACCTTCGACGTCGGAGTTTATCAAAACAGCGTTTTCGGCCGGGTTGTAGGATAAGTTTCTGAACCCGCCATTATTACCGCCGCCGCCTCCACCAGCCGGTCTTCTCACGGAAACCAATGGATTATCGCGCTGTGATTCGAACTCGAACGATCGTAAATAACGATCTTTCACGTAATACAACATGTTCGCATGCGAGGCATACGCTGGACGTTCTCTTTCGAGCTTGAAAACAATCATACCCGAATCGTGCCCGGCGGCTAACAAGTTCAGATTCGGATGCGCCGATAAGATCCAAAATCGATCGTTTTCGCGTCTGAACGTTTGTGCCCCAGAACGTTTGGACATATCCCACACTCTTATGGATTTATCTTCAGAATTACTGACGATAATATCTTGTCTCGCGTGGAACATTACGCACGAAACGTTATTCACGTGACCGCGCAAGGTATCGACTTCCCACGCCTTTGTATCGTTCATGCGCCATAATTTCACTTGCCTATCGTCCGCTCCAGAAACGATTAATGGTAACGAAGGGTGGAACGAAGCCCAGTTCACGCCTCTGTCATGGCCTTCCAAGACGTATTTCACGACTGCGTCGCCACCACCGAACAAATCAGCGTTCATTTGCGGAATCTTCAAATCGTTGTCTCTCATCGAGGCGTTTGCGCCGTTCCCGGCTACTTTCTTCCTCAAAGCGCAAATATCCCACACACGAACGGTTTGATCCAAAGAAGCAGAAACGACTAAGTCATCTTTCAAATGAAACGAAGCGCACATGACGTAATGATTATGCCCAGTCAAAACCGATATACAATTCCTCGATTGCCAGTTCCAAATCCTGATCGTCTGATCGTCCGACGCCGAAACTATCCACGGGTGTTCGCAATGAAACTGCACCGTCCTTATATAATCAAGATGCCCTAGCAAAGTAAACAAACACCTCCTCAACTTATAATTCCAAACCTTGATCTTATAATCGTCCCCGCCGGAACAAAACAAAGGTTGATTCGAGTGAAAATCCACGCCGCGCACTGGCCCGTCGTGTTCATCAAAGCGATCGATTAACGTCCCCATCCTATAGTCCCATAACTGTACGACACCGGAGTGCAAAGAGGCTAAAATCCACGGCCTTTTCGGGTGAAAACTTAACCCTTTCACTCTGTTCGACTTTGTCTCAAACTTTGTCAACATTTTCTTTCGATTCGATTCGATTCAATTCGATCTCAATCTCAATCTCTCTCACTCGCTCGCACTCCAACGAAACAGAAACAATCTCTCTTACTCTCTCTCTCGTACTCTCTTCTGACTCAAATCCGAACACCGGCACACACTGCTCGTTGCGCAAAAGATATACCGCGCTCGCTCGCTCGAACTCAAAAACTTTGAAGAAGACCTCTTTTAAGGAGAGAAAAAACGGGCAAAATTCCTCTTTTTCTTCCTCTTCTTAAGAAGCTAAACTTGTCTCTGTGAGCACTCGAGATCGGATATCCGCGCGTCGGATGTTCACGAATCTATGAATCTATGAGCGACGAGATGTGTATGTATAAATATATATTATACTGCTTAAAGAGAATAATCTCGGATCTTGCGTGTTTCTCCAAAACAATTGTGATCAAAGGAAGAAGATTTTCGCTTTTGTTTGCTAGTTCCAGTTTTGTTTTATTTGAAAACTTGAGACGGCGAAGAAGACACTGAGAAGAAGAAGAAGAGATCTGTGCGTGTTTGTGCGTTTGTTTTCGATGTATTGGCGCTGTTAATTAATTAATTAATTAATTAATCGATTGGAGTGCGTGTTTTTAGTAGCGGAGCGAATTTTTTGTTTTTGCTGGCAAAGTGGAATTTTTTGTGTTTATCTGTGGAGTTAGGGTTTAGGGTGTGATGTGTTTAGGGTGTCATGCATTTGGATGAATATGTACGTTAATAGACAGAGCGAGAGAATAAGAGCGAGAGAGAGAGTGATTGATTGAAAACGAACGCATTCACGGCTCCTCCTGCCATTCAAAACGGTTTCGTTTTAATCACGAACGGTGTACGAGACGAAGTTTTTAAAACATTCAAAGGCGTGATCAGGATCTCTCTAAAAACTCGTCACGGCGAGACGGGTTCAGAGAACTTCTTGAATGGCTTCCTCGCCTTACTCATGCGGTTGATTAAAAACGAACGCATTCACACGCAAGTGCTATTCAGAATATAGTTTCGTTTTAATCTTGAAGGTGTACGAGACGAAGCGAAGAACGTGGACGAAAATGGATAAAGTCAAACTTTTTAATACTCTAAATACTCATCCAGTGAGGGTTCCAAAAGAACTATCTTTGCCACATGTTTACTGCGGCGAGAATAAAATAGAAAATGAAGAAGAAAAGAGAAAAGAACGCGGAAGAAAATAGGAACGTGAGTACTGACGATGTAACTGCTCCGATATGGAAATTCGTCGTTGATTACCCCGATATCTTCGAGAGACATGTTTTGAAATCTGGATATTTGAATGGAACGGATTTGAAGTTCTTTTATGGAACGAATACGGATACTCGTTTGGCGATTAAAAGGGCGAATATTGAATTACAAAAGAAGTTTAAGATTGAAGAGATGTCATCGATTTCGCAATTAGAGTTCGCTTGGGATAATTATCATTGGGATGAAGATGAAGATGAAGATGAAGGCGCTCAGAAATGGTTCTGCCAGAGAGTTGCTCGAATGAACAAACTCGAATATCTCGTTTGGTTACGAGAAGTGAAGAATTGTGATTGGGATACATTGACGCTCGAAAGGGCAGCAAGACTAGGTAATCTTGCAATGGTCAAGTATTGCGTTGAGAATGGATGTCCTATGCATGCGTATGCGTATTCGTCAGCTGCCTCAGAAGGTCACTTGGACGTTCTGAAATACTTACACGAAAACGACTGTCCTTGGGATTCGATGGCTTGTTCTTACGCTCACTTTAACAACCACATCGATTGCTTGAACTACTTAATTGAACAAAAATGTCCAGGATTTGCAAGTTACGTGTAATCATTCAATACTAGTACGAACAAATATGATACATCCAACTCCTTTGTTCAAATCTTCCTCTCTCTTGCTCGTTAAAGCACTCGCGTTTCACTTTATCTCATGTCACTTCAAAAAACAAAGTCAAGTCAAACGAGAACAAACTCTTCGCGACAGAAAAATATCGCTTCTAAACATTAATTAATCAATCGAATCGAATTGAGACGAAATAGAATAATAAATAAATAAATAGATAAGTAAGTAAAATGTTGACGAGGAAGCGAGGGCGAGAGATCGATGTTGAGAAAACTGCTCCGTTGTCTCTTTTGTTCACTGAACAGTTCAGAGACATATTCGAGAAACATATCGTACCTAAATTAAAGAAGAGATCTGATTTGAAGTTTTTGAAGATGGCGTTTAAGAACGCTCGCGATGCTGTTGAAAGATCGAAGATTGAAGTGGAAGAGAAGTTTGATATTCGAGAGTTCACTTCAATATCGCAGATGGAATTAGCGTGGGATAATTATCGTTGGGGTGAAGATGAAGATGAAGTCACTCAGGAATGGTTCTGCTGGAGAGTTGCTCGAATGAATAAACTCGAATATCTCGTTTGGGCGCGAGAAGTGAAGAATTGTGATTGGAATTCATGGACGATCAATGCGGCAGCATATCGAGGTAATCTTGCAATGGTCAAGTATTGCGTTGATAATGAATGTCCTATGCATGAGGTGGCGTGTACGTGGGCTGCCGAAGAAGGTCACTTGGACGTTCTGAAATACTTACACGAAAACGACTGTCCTTGGGATTGGGAGGCTTGTTATGCCGCTCACTTTAACAACGAAATCGATTGCTTGAACTACTTAATTGAACAAAAATGTCCAGGATTCGAACGATATCTCCCACCTGCAGCACCACCAGCGTTACCGCAATAGTCAACGTACTTATATAAATAACTCACTCCGATGATCAATCGCGTATTACGGCTCACGAGTCCTCGCTCGCCCTTTAAGTTGCAAAAATCCCCCATTTGATGATTGGAAACAAAACTCTCCATTATTTATTGATTGCGGTCGTTTAAAAATTAATCGTACTCATAGAACATAAATCACTAATTGCTTATTAAAATTATTGAGATATCGCATTCTCTCGAGCGATATATACATTTCTTAAGTGACTCGTTTAATCAATAAACTTTGCTGTGTTGTGGTATATGTTTAAGACAGTATTTATATCGGATATAAAACTTTTCGGATAAGCTTTTGATTTTTAAGGAAAATTTAAGAGGCTGTTTTTGATCAGCAAAGACAGACAGACAGAGAGAAAAAGAGAAAAAGCAATCGATCGATGATGATTTTGAGAGATGATGATTGGAGCGGTATCGATGATGATGCCGACGATGATGATGATGATGATGGTCATAAATGCGAGAGAACTAATTTTGTTCGCCCACAGCCAAGGCTGTTCACCTATAAAGTTTTACTGATTGGGTATTTGAGCGCGAAGAGGATAGATAGGGACAGTGATAAGGATAAACACGGGCGAAGGTATGACTCGGTTGCAATACAGAACGGTTTGATCGAGAACGGGATCTTTTGCGAGATGATTAATTACCGAATCGGCGACGAACGACACGAGTACGAGAATTTTCGAGAGTACGTCGTCGCGAATAGGTTTGATGCGATTTTGGTAAGGATTAACCCAGGGCAGATTAAGCCATACGAAGAGCAAGAAAAGTTTGATGATTTAATGGAACGATTGGAGCGCAGGACCGGGATCTTAGTGTTTGGGAATAAGGCGTCGTTGAGGAACATGGGGTCGAAGATCGCGTTAGTGCTCATAAGGAATTTGAAGTGCGGCTTGAAGTGTTCAAGGGCGTATTATACTAAGAAAGAGATGGAGAAAGGTTTGAAGAAGAGTTTAGGGATGTCGCCGAGAGTTTTGAAACAAAACCGAGGAAGTACTGGGTGCGGCATTTGGTTAGTTTGGTTAAGAGATTCGGAGAGGCATCAAAAAATTATGCGAATCAATAATAATAATAATAATAATAATAATACCAGTAATAATAATAATAATAATAATAATAATGATAATAATAGAAGAAAAAGAAAACCAAAAACGACCAAGACGATGACGACGACGAAAACTAAAACTAAAGAATATGATGATGATGACGATACCGAGAACGAGAATTCTTCAGAAGAATCATCATCTTATTATTATCACATCGACGATAACACGATTGTTTTATGTCAAGAAATGAACGATAACCATATCGAAGAACATACGTTTAAAGAGTTAGTCGCTTTTTGCGCAAACGGACGTAAAGATCCAGATGCGGGCGATTTATGGAAATCGACATCGGATGGGAACTATTTGAAAGGTTATCGTTCACAAAACTTCGTAGTCGATCAAAAGCTTTTACCGAGGATATCAGAAGGCGAAATCAGATTAGTGTTTGTTAAAGACGAATTGTTCGAGATTATTCATAAGAAACCAGTCGGCGAGAACGGACGCTCTGCAGTCGCTTGGAATAATCTGACGACGTTTTATGCACCGAACGATCCTTTGTTTAAGGATTTAACCGAGAATTTCGTGAAGAACGATTTACAACGAATCGCAAAGGAGTTGAATTTAGCTTATAACGCGTTACCTTTATTATGGACCGCTGATTTCATTCCAATGGATGCAACAGATAACGACGATAATGACGATGATGAGAATAATATCAATGATAACAATAATACGAGATATATCTTGGGCGAATTCAATTGCTCGTGTGTCGGACTCACGAAATTCAGAGCCGCTTGCGGCGTCGATAAGGACATGGAAAACGTTTCGAACGAAGACTACTTCGCCGGTCAAAAATTATGTGATTTAATTGGTAAAAAATGTAAAATCAGATTAGACGAACATAAACGAGGGATGCGCAGAATGCGCTCGATCAAATCTTTCGCGACGAAAGGTTTGCTCACAATCGCCCTCGTTCTCGCGAGACGCTCGTTCTCGTCTTCTCGCTCCCACCAATAAAAAGAAATAAGAAGTACAGTACTACGATCGTAGTATTACACGAGCAGTATATATAAAGAGTAGATAGTAGACAGTAGTACAGTAGACAGTAGACAGTAGTACGCAGAAGAAGAAGAAGAATAAAAGAAGAAAATGTGTAGGATTTCTCGCGAGCGAGAAAACGTAGTGAAAATTTACGAGAGAGCCGAAAACTCATCACCCATTCTCTCACACGTAACCAATTTCCAAGCACACACACACACACACACACACACGCGTGCGCGCATATGTCGTATGTGTCGTTTAAAGATCGTTACGGAAAAAAAATTCTAAAGAATTCTCTCTTTCGCAAGGCGAAAAAACCAATCATTATTTTCCTCTCTCTCCTCTCTTCCGGAACAATCACGCGTTTCGATGCACGTATCCCTCTCAATCGTTCAATGCGAGAACAATAGAACAAAGCGATTTTTAGATATCGCCAATTCGACCATCGACTTTTTGTTATTCATTGAATTTATTACGCACACACATCGCGTAAAATTAACCAATCCAACTCTATTTGTTCAAACCTCTAAAAGATTAAAAGTTTCGAAACGTGGAATACACAATCCGTTCTCAATCGTTCAAAAGCGAAAAGTAATAAAACAAAACGAACTTCCATAGACATACATATATCGCCAATCGGTCAATCTCGACTTTCACCATAATCTACTCATTCATTGATCAAAAGTGTTCGGTCAAACTTTTAAGAGATCACGAAGAAAATAAGAAAAAGAAACATCTTCACAAAATTTCGGTTAAAACTCTCGATTCTTTCGCTTCAGTGTACATTTCGTCAATTCGCCAATCGCGACTTTCACTGTTGAGCCCACGCACTCGTTCGAATCATAATCTACTCATTCATTGTTCAAAAGTGTTCGGTCAAACTTTTAAGAGATCACAAATAATTAAATGAAAAAGAAACCCATCATCTTAAAAAATTTCGGTTACTAAGAAAACTCTCCATTTTCGCTTCATAAAATCCAAAACAAACAAAGGAAGAAAAAATAAGTTAATCAATTAATTCATTCGCGAGTGAGATGTTATGCACGACTGGATGGTCTCGAAGAGGCAATTCAGAGATTAAGATCTTCCAAATCGTCGATGGCGAGTTTCGCACGAGCTGTAGAGCCAGTGATTCCAATGATTACGATTCCGATGATTCAGAAAAAGTGTTTCTTATTGAAAATGGAACTTCAAAGGAGGAAGAAGAAAAATATTTATTGGGCGAAAAAACGGCTTTGAAGAAAAAAAAAAACAAAAACAAGGATTGGAACGAAAATCGATCGGATATGACCGCGATTAAGTTCAGCGAGAACAATAAATGCGTCTGCGTAGGGAGATCGAATGGTCTGGTCGACGTGTTATCGACGGATGGATTAAGAAAGATTGGCGAAGTGAGAGATGTGAGCGCTAGATCTGATGGTCAACGTTTTAAGGATGCGGTAGAGCGCGCGAGAGCGGACGAGGAGGAGGATGATGATGAGGAAGTGTTATCGATTGATTTCCATGGGTCGAGTAGGTATTTAGCATCGGGTGGACGAAGTAGTTCGCGTTTGGAACAAGTGAAGGTTTGGGATTTGAAGAGGAGGAGAGTTTCGAGGAGGTTGGGAGGACGCGATCGGTTCGCTAGCGTGAACGCCGTGAAGTTTAATAAAGGGTGCAGAGTTCTAGCGAGCGCGGATGATTTAGGATTAGTTTTGTTACATAGAGGAGAGTGTTTTGATGATGACGATTGTAGTGATGATGATCGCGATGATGATAGTGATGTGAAAATTATTAAGAACGACGTTCGAGCGGAAAAAGAGTTATGTTCGTTGGTGTTTACCGATGATACTTATACAACGTCGGCGTCGGCGGTGAATTGTTTAGACTTTTCGCCGCACGCGACGATGATGCTTGCGTGTGGGACATCAGAAGGGACCGTGAAAATATACGATTGCGAATCAGAATCGCTAGAATCGACTTTTATTGAACAACAATTAAATAACAATAACATCATTCGATCGCTTGAGTTTTCTCCGTCGGCGCCGAGAATTTTAGCAATCGCGAACGAAGATGGATCGGTATCCATAAGAGATGTCGCTCTTCCTTCGAAAACTGGCGTCTGTATAACAATTCCAAACCCGAACAAACGATGGACGACGAATCTTTCGCACTCATTTCCTGGTTCCTGCGGTGCTGCATCCGCTGTTAGTTTTCACCCGAGCGGGAACGCGCTTGCGGTTGGGTATAGAGGGAACGGTGTAGTCTCTATTTATGATTGCAGAAGCGTGCGTACGGAAATAAACGAAAGGAATAATAAAAGTAAGTCGAGTATAAATAGTAGGTATACCGTTGACAACGGCGGCGACGATGATAGAGTTTTGCATGAAACAGAGGCGCACGAGGGCGGTCGAGTCATCGCTCTGCGCTGGCAAAATAAAGTTTCATCAAAACCATCATCGTCGAATAGTAATGATGACAGTAATGGGTTTATTAGAAAAAACGGAAGAAAAGGAGGACAAGAGCAACGCGCGACGACGACGAGTGATGACGTTGATCATCATCACGGTAAAGCAGAAGAAGAAGAAGAAAAAGACAAACTTTTGTTATTTGCGGAAACGAAACTACTAAAAATTGACGAATCTGTGCAAGCCGAGCGACAGACCGTCGTCGACGCAGATGAAATCGCAAAGAAAACGAAAGAATACATCAAACATGCCATGGAAAAAGAGATTAAAATTTTGCGCAATGATGTCAAAAATTTGCATTTAGAAATCTTACGATCGCAAGAGGAGAACGCGCTAATGTTTCGGAAGTTTCACTCAACACAACTCGAGCTTTTGGAGATGTTAAAATCATCAAAATAATTGTACTGTATATATATTTATAATAATAATAAACATGTGTTGTACATTACATTAGATATTTATATTATTATTATTATTATTATCGTCGTCGTCGTCGTCGTCCTCTGATGGTTCCTGTACGAGCACTACTGTATGGTTGAACCCGCACGAAACCTGAAGCACTTTCGTTCGCGGGTCGATCCATTTGACCTCCGTCGGCGTTGGATAATCAAAATCGTTTCCTAATCCTAACTGTCCATGCGAACTATCTCCGTCATCAAAGTGTTGCCCAACAGAACCAGACCAGCCCCATGTAAATAGTCTATGATCATCTGTTATTGCCGCCGCGTGTTTATATCCAGCGGCGACTTGAGTAAATCTTAAACTCGAACAATGCTTCACCGGACGAAGCGGGTCGCTGATGGAGAGTTTGTTTTTGACCACTTCTTGCTCGTCTAAAGATGCACCGGAGATGTATAATGATCCAGAATGTTTCGAGCAGTAAAGTTCGAAATCATAGCCGGATGCAATGTCTGCACATTGCATCGATTCATTAATCTTCTCTTTCTTTAAAGCTCCCTTCAACCACTCATCAAAATTTACGTAATCAGAATCCGTCCCCGTAAACATACGAAGCGCCCAAACGTCTCCACGCAGATCCAATCCATGGATCCATGGAGCTTTGATATCTAACGCAGATACTTTTTTTATTCCACGAACTCTTCGTAATCTTTTGAATTGATTCTTTGGTGCAGGAGGTTTAATGTAGTAAGAAAGATTTTTTTCTATAGAAAGAAATTGCTTTTTCTGCCAATCCAGCGTCAGCGTTGGGATAATCTTCCTCGCCAATATTAGCAATATATGACTAGGTATCTTAAAAAACCAATGCACATCCTTCCAATCCTCTCCTTTATCATTCCCAGCAACGTATACATCGCCTTTATCTGTGACTAACAAACTCATGTCCCTCGTAGTCGCGCCATCGACGAACTTCACTTGCCGCGGCTTCTCGCGCGTCCGCGGCTCCTCGCTTTTTAGTCCATAGTCGTCGTCGTCGTCGTCGTCGTCGTCGTAAAGAACAGAAATCTCGCACGGTCTCGACCGCTCTCGGAAATCCCCTACTCCTAATTGCCCGAACTCGTTCTTCCCAAAACTAAACACTACATAACAGAGAAAAAGACATCAACGGTGAGCGTATGTATGCGCATTCATCGCTCTCGCGCGGAACGAACGAACGCTTTCGAATCCGATCTCAAACAAAAAACGCAACACGATGAGCTTCCAAAAAAGACCTCTACTACTAAAAACAAACAAACAAACAAA
>Ga0209830_10002929_pt1 | contig 13352 bp, 10 predicted proteins | sample ArcticOcean_MG_C_12_FD_187439 | JGI IMG/M metagenome (GOLD analysis project Ga0209830, IMG submission 187439) | Marine microbial communities from western Arctic Ocean - ArcticOcean_MG_CB8_130 (SPAdes) (version 2) | ecosystem: Environmental > Aquatic > Marine > Oceanic | place: Arctic Ocean...
GACGGAGCGGCCAGCCCCACACAACCACAATATTCGGGAGACTCGTTAAACGAGAGAACCATACAAGATCTATTATTTCTAGAGAACAGGGACAGGAAATACGACGATGACGTTTACGTTGTGAGAGGAATCTATAATGTGCAAGATGCAGACTTCAATCTATCACAGTTTGGTATGTTCTTACAGAACGACACATTATTTTTAACTGTGCATTTGAACGACATAGTTGAAAGATTAGGAAGGAAACCGATGTCAGGTGATGTCATAGAGTTCCCACACATGAAGGAAGATTATTCATTAGATGAGAGCATACCGATTGCACTGAAAAGATATTATGTTGTTGAGGATGTTAACAGGGCGGCGGAAGGATTTTCACAGACATGGTGGCCACACCTGTTGAGATTGAAGATGAAGACAATGGTAGACTCACAGGAGTTCAAAGATATTATCGGCGATGCAACAGCAACAGGTTCAGTTGCCAGTTACATGTCAACATACAACAAAGAGAAATCAATCAATGAGCAGGTTGTCGCACAGGCAGAATCAGATTCGCCAAAAGCCGGATTCAATTACAAGCAGTACTATGTTGCACCTATCGATGAAAGAGGAAACATCAGGACAGAAAATGTTAACACAGAATCGCAAAGAGCGAGTAGCAGTAATACAGTAAATGCAACAATAGACACACCAGCAAGTTCCCACTATGGTTTCTACCTGGATGGTGACGGAGTTGCTCCTAATGGAAATCCTGCAGGATTTGGGATATCGTTTCCGACTTCGGGTGTTGATCAAGGAGACTATTTCTTGAGGACAGATTACCTACCTAACAGACTATTTAGATACGACGGAGCCAGATGGGTCAAAATAGAAGACAGTGTGAGAATAACTACCACTAACAACGATTCAAGAGGTAACTTTAAAACTAGTTTTGTCAACAATGCAACACAATCGACTATAAATGGTTTAACAGTGACACAGAGACAATCATTAACAGACGCTCTCAAACCAAAGGCTGACAATTAAGAATGCTACACTTTTACGAAGGACAGGTTAGGAAATTTCTTACTCAATTCATTAGGATTTTGAGTAACTTTTCTGTGGAGACAGGCAAGGGTGCTGATGGTTCAGTACAATTAAGGGCAGTGCCTGTTGTTTACGGAGATCCAACTAGGCAAGTGGCGAACATTTTGAGAAATAACAGTGAGAACGCTTTGAACTATGCGCCGAGGATTGCGGCCTATGTTAGGGAATTGAACTATGACAGGGAAAGGATGCAGAATCCTTACCACATAGAGAAACAACATCTCAGAGAAAGAGACGTGGACACAGATGGAAACTACACCGATAAAATAGGTGCAGGCTACACTGTGGAGAAAGTGATGCCATCACCGTTCAGACTAGAAGTGTCTGCTGACATATGGTCCACGAACACAGATCAGAAACTACAGATAATGGAGCAGATCTTATATCTCTTCAATCCGGATTTCGAGATACAGAAGACAGACAACTACATAGATTGGACTAGTTTAAGTTATGTGGAATTAACAAATGTGTCCTTCAGTAACAGGACCATCCCAGTTGGTGCAGATTCAGAGATAGACATCGCCACACTCACATTCAGCATGCCGATATGGTTGTCACCACCAGTCAAGGTCAAGAAACTGGGTGTTGTACAAAAGATCATAATGAGCATATATGACGACGATGGCGGAATAGCAAAAGGGCTCATCGATGGAGAATTAACCTCTAGAAGTTATATAACACCAAACAACTTTGGTCTGTTAGTGACAGGGAACCAATTGAGATTACTAGGGTCAACGGGTACTAGTGTTAAATCAGGTGGCGATGGATTCTATTCCGGTGCAAATGCCCCAACAAGTTTAGATCCTTTTGACACGTTTGGCCCAGCAGTTAACTGGAAGGTACTGTTAGATCAATATGGCAAAGTCACAAATGGTACGTCACAGATAAGATTGACGCAACCAAACGGAAACGAAATTATAGGTACTGTTGCAACAACGACATTGGACGACACGATTTTATTATACACAATAGATGGCGACACGATACCAAGCAATTCACTTACGGCGGTCAAGAAGATCATCAATCCAGCAACGTTTGATCCAGGCACACCTGCTAACGGTGACAGATATTTGGTCATAAATGATGTAGGAGACAGCACAGCCAGTTTCCAAAGTGCCACTTGGGGTACTTTAGTAGCCAGCGTTGGTGACATCATAGAATACAACAGTACAACAAGCAAATGGAACATAGCCTTTGACGCTTCCAATCCGGACAGCACACAACACTACGTTACCAACCTAAACACGGGCATACAGTACAGATTCAACGGCACAGAGTGGGTCAAATCATATGAGGGTGTTTACACACAAGGTAATTGGAGTATAGTACTAGATGGCGGAGCAGATCCAGGGTACAACTCATCAATTGACGCTACCACCCCATAGTTGTTATAATATAGCATGAAAGAAAATATAGTTTGTTCAGGTGCCCTGTTCTACGCGACAAGCACAAAGCGTTTCCTGTTCCTACAGAGGACTGACAAGAAGACACAAGGCATGTGGGGATTGGTGGGTGGACAATCTAAATTCACGGAGTCCGCTTTCGAAGGATTGAAACGTGAGATAGAGGAAGAGACGGGCAGTTTACCTAAGTTTAAAAAAGTAATTCCTTTAGAAATGTTCACTTCCAATGATCAGAAGTTCTTCTTCCACACATATCTTGTAGCAATAGAATCAGAATTCATACCCAAGTTGAACGAAGAACATTCAGGATACTGCTGGACCGCTTTCGAATGTTGGCCCAAGAACCTACACATGGGTCTCAAGAACACACTGAACAATAAAAGTATAAAAGGTAAGTTGCAGACTATACTAGACTTGATTGTTTAGAGATTTCTCAAATCCCACATAGGATTAGTCAAGTATTTCAATGTAATATTTCTACTGTCGCTACTACTACTAGACAAGATCGTCCATCTGTATGTTTGTTGCGTTGAGTCGCCAATGTTGTTATCAACAAAAATAAAATTTGCTACTTGATCTTGATGATATGTAGGATAATCTGTTCCTATCATGCAAGAACCAACGTGGGTGTTGTTGAAGGAGGCCGCCGTACCCGAACCTCCGGCATATGCAGGTATTTCGTTCCTCCAGCATCTTAATATGTGTTGACATGCACCATTTGGACCATCAACATCCATTGTGCCAATTATAATTACACTTTTTACATCTGACGAAACTGTGTGTTTTAAATCTGTTAATTCTAATCCTATTCCACCTGTAACATTACCAGTATCGGTTTTCTGACTATTCAAAATTTTTGTAACAACAGTTTTAGCAGAATTAAAAATAGTTCCTTGGAAGTCTTTTAGGTCACTCATTAAAATATTCTCCAAGTTGATCCAGTATACAACAATCCTGTTGAACTGTTATTATTGCTGATTGTCATGTCTTGGGTGAGTGCCATTATTGTGTTACCGTTTCTAGCAATAGTTAAATTATTTGTGCCAAATGCGCCTCCGCCGTCTGCAAAGAATATAGCATCGCCTGTGCTTGGTGTCGCAGGCAACGTTGCTGTTACAACATTTCCGGAAGTATCTACTGCATATCTAACTCCTGCTGTTGCATTAAAACTACTTGTTTTTATTTCAAAATCTGGTTCGGCGTCTGAACTACTACCGTCTGTGTTAAGTGTTACACCGCCTGCTGTTGAACCATTTGAAACTTTGAGTGTGTTAGTTGCTGTGTCTAAGATAAGTTCACCAGCATCACCAACATGTTGGCTGGCATCTTGTGCTATGTGTTTGAATTTGAATTTTCTAGTTGCCATACTAATATTTATTAGCCAGCACTGATTTTCAAAGTACCACTACTGTTAGTTTAATCGTTTTTGATGTAAGTTTTACCTGTAAGTTTTTCAATATCTCTGATCATTTCTTCCATGTTTACCCTCACAGTTTTGCCTGTTTTGGTATTTCTTGAATAGTATTCCCAATCACCATCTTCGTTGTGTGGAGATATTTTAGTTACGTTACCCGCTTCGTCCCTCACGAACACTTCTGCATTAGATGATTCATCCTTAGCATATATGTGTGCCTTGTTAGTGACGCCGGATGGATCACTTGCCACTGTCATTGCCAATGCACTATCAAATGTCTTTGCTCCAGTTATAGTCTGTGTTGTTGATACCAGTACAGTGTCTGCCGTTGACGCACCCGCTGATCCCCTCAGCATGTGTACCCTGTAACCGTTCACTGTGGTACTTGCACCCGATGTTGATGCCGCTTTGACTGTGACTGTTGACCCTGACTGTGTTGCTGAGAACTCCAACTGGTCTGTGCCTTTTGTCGAAATAGCAGGACCTGTGCTGACGTATGCGTCATCGTTTGAGATCACCATTACCTCAGTGGCACTTGCCGCACCTTCTGTAGAATTGTGTCCTGTGAACACATAGAACGCACCCGTGTAAGCGGAATTGACAAATGAGTCCACTGTTGTCGCGGTTGAACTCACTGTTGTTGCCGCGACAACATTCACGTTATCTCCCGAAGACCCTGATTCACCGTCCGCTAACAATATTCTGTATGATGTGATTCTCAAGTTTGGTTCGTTACCTTGAGCACTGACAACAACGTTGTTACCGTCTACTGCCGCTGTCAAACTTACTAGATCATTTGATCCTGTGTTGGTCACTCCGTATGCTGTGATGAATGCTGTTGTGCCGTCGTGTACGACCAGTGCTTCTATGTTTGTGACTTCTGTCTTTGATGCGTTGTTGACAGAGATGTAGTACTTGGCTCCCCTGTATGATCCCTTTGCCCAACTATCTATGCTTTCAGAGCCAGAATCAACATCTGTGTTAATAACAGTTGTTGCACTACCTGTGGTACCTGCCGTGGTGTTGTCACCCAGTGCTATCCTGTAGAATGACACAGAGTTTACAACACTTGTACCTGTTGCCTTCAATCTCGCATTACCACCCGTTACATCAGCATCTACTGTTATGAAACTGTTTGTGGCATCACTTCTCGTAACTTGCGATGTTGAAACGACAGCCGCCGAATTGTTGTGTGCTAAACTGTATTTCGCTGTGGACACTTCGTCATTGATTTCATCTCTCGTGACTGCCAAGTACCAGGCACTGTCAAAACTACCGGTCGTGAATTGGTTGACTACTTTTTCCTGTGTGCTTATTGCTGTACTGCTACCAGTCAGTGTGTCGTCTGTGTTCTCTGCCGTTGAACTTGTGGCACCCAGTTGTGCCCATCCACCCGATGTGGTGTAGCCCTCGATGGCGTCCGTGCTTGAGTTGTATCTTATCTCACCAGTCGAACCTGATGGTCGCTGTGCTGTTGTCCCAACGGGTAGCCTTATGGAATTCGTGGCCGCGGATGCATCCAACGTGATAGATGCGTTCATTGTTATGATCGTGTTACCGTCTGCGGCAACAGTTACGGCACCTGTACCTGAATCGGTCACTGTTACATTTGAGTTTCCTTGTGATACAGAATTAGTAGATATTGTTGTAAAACTTAAAGTTCCGCTACCGTCTGTTTTTATAACCTGTTCTGAACTTCCATCTGCTGTGGGCAGTGTGTATGCACTGTTTATTGTTAGGCCTGTTGCGGCGATCGTGCTGTTGAATGTCGCGGCACCCGCCGCACTCATGTCCAGTGTCAATGCTGTAAATTGTGATGCACCAGTCCAACCTTTGAACAACATATCTTTGTCATTACCTAAAACTTCAACAGTAAGATGATTGGAAGTTAAATCGAATTGACCAATATTACTAGTACCATCGTTAAGTATAAGTTGTTCCCCGGTGAGTTTCATTATAACATCACCACTAGAATTTATTGTTAAATTTGTTCCATCACCTTCTATCTTCTCACCGTCATCGCCGAACGTCAGTCCGATGTTTGCCGGTATGTTGATGTCACCATTCGTGGCCGCTGATAGGTTAAGGTCAGTAGCACCTGCGACTGTGGTTGCTGTGACTGTTCCGTTTACTTGTAATGCTGTTGTGGGTTCCGAAGTACCAATACCTACACGACTGTTCGTTACGTCGAGATACAGTAGGTTTGTTTCAAATGCCAGGTCCGTACCATTCCTAGTCAAGTTTGACTTCAGTACTGACCCAGTTATACGACCTATGGCCATACCGGGTACTCCTTATAATAATGTTAGCACAGCATATGCCGTACACAGCTTCTTTATCATTGCCAGCTGACAGCAGTATACGTATTTATACGCCACAAAAAAAAGGCCCTATATTGCTACAGGGCCTTTTAATTCTACTAAAAAGTAATTTTATTTATTAGTGACTAACTCTTACTGCCGCTAATACGGTACCGTTACCTGCTTCAGTTTTGCTAGTTAAAGCTCTACCAATCACGTTGAATGCTGTACATTCTGATTTGATTGCCGCTTTAGCATAACCTGGCACTGATGCAGAGATAAGTCTATCACCTTTGCTCACTGAACCGATAACTTTAACGTTTACTCTACCCGTCATCGCGATGTATGGGTGAGTTGCGTCGTTACCTGCTCCGCCGTTCATCTTGAACGCCGCTTGTGATAGGCTAGAAATAACACCAAACACTTCGTCTGATCCTTCTTCGTTGACCTGTGTGATCTCTTCTGCTCCACCTAGTGCAACAACTGTTCCTGGTGTGTATGCTGAGTCAGATGCGAATCTTTCCGCAACGTCAGAATACTCCGCCGCTGTTGCTGTACCTGTCAAGTCACCTGTAAACCCTGGTGCTGTAAGCATACCCGAGTCACTGTTGAAAGTTAGGTTGGTTCCTGTTTTTACTGGTAAATTACCAGTGGCCGCCGTAGCAAAAAGTACGTTACAAGAAGTATCTGAACTCTCGTCTGCCAATGTGACAGTTGATCCCACTGTGGCAACATCTGCTGTACCTGTTACGTCACCTGTTACGGCACCTTCAAGGTTGGCTACCAACGTTGATACTGATACCGTGATGCCACCTGATTTATCACCTGCTGTAGCAGTCGTCGTACCCATTGTGAACTTGTCTGCTGACTCGTCCCAAAGGATTGCCGCGTTGTTACCTGTTGAACCCCTCTCGATGATGATACCTGCGTCATTGCTTGATGCTGATATACCTGAGTTTAGTTCAATAATGTTATCCGCGATTGTTGTGTTAGATGTTGCAACTGTTGTAGTTGTTCCGTTTACAGTTAAGTCACCTGTGACTGTCAATGCACCCGTTACTGCTACTGTGTTACCACTTGAAAGGTTGATCTGACCACCTGATGTGATTGTAAGGTCTGTGTTATCACCTTCGATCTTCTCACCTGAACCAAATGTTATACCAACGTTTGCTGGTAATACTACATCTGTTGTTGCTGTTAGATTGATCGCACCACCTGATGTTACTGTAAGGTCTGTGCTGTCGCCCTCGATCTTCTCACCTGTGCCAAACGTGATTCCCACGTTTGCTGGTACAACGATGTCTGCCACGGCAGTCAAATTGATGTTGTTTCCTGATATAGTCAAGTCTGTTCCATCACCTTCGATCTTCTCAGCCGCATCACCAAATACCATACCAACGTTGTTAGGTAAGTGTACATCTGATGTTGCTGTTAGATTGATCTTAGCACCTGAAGTTACTGTAAGGTCTGTGCTGTCGCCTTCGATCTTCTCTCCAGTTCCAAATGTCAAACCTATGTTGGCAGGGATCACAACGTCTGATCCTGCTGTAAGGTTGATCGCACCAGAGGCAGTGATCGTTGTCGCCGCCGCCGCTACGTTCATGGCCTCTGTACCGTCTGCTGATAATGTGATCGCACCCGTTCCTGAGTCAGTTACTGTTACGTTACTGTTACCTTGGTTGATTGCTGTTGTTGAAATCGCCGCGATCGAATCGTCAACGTATTTCTTGTTAGAGAATTGACCGTCAGCACTTGGTGCCGCTGTCGCTCCTCCTGTAATAGTATTTGTTGTTGCATTGATTACAATGTCACCAACTGAGATACCATTATGTACTCTAAAGTTTCTTGTTGTCATAGTTCCATATTTCCCGTATGATTGTTTATATAAATGTTAAGGAATCTTAGTCGTAAAAAAAACGCCCCAACAGTAGTATTTACCATTTGGGGCGTTTTGAATTATCTGTAAGGTTCTAGTTTTGCTTACCTACTATGTTGATAGTGAGTATTGTACCTTCGCCGCTGTCTGTCCACCTGTTGACTGTGCTTTGATTTCCACTGTACCACTGTTGTAGTTTGCAGTAATAGCCGCTAAGTCACTGTCGCCAGTGTTGGTGATACCAAACACTGTAACAAAAGCAGTAGTTCCGTTGTGTACAACTGTTCCCTTCATCACTGAGAACTCTGTGTTAGCAGAATCTGTCAACGTAATGAATATTTCAGCACTTCTGTACGTAGAACCGTTGAATGTCATTATGTTAGTCGCAGTTGAAGTGAAGTTGGTTGAACTTGTCTCAGATCTAGCAACACCACCTGTGACCAATGCAGTACCGTCAGCACCTGTTATCGCAAAAATCCTTGCCGCACTGTGTGGAGCAGAAGTAAATGTGATGTTGGTACCTGATACTGAATAGTTTTCAGTTGGCTCTTGGTAAACGTTGTCGATGTAAACAAACACGTTGTTAGCTGACTCTGGAGCTGAGCTGAAGAAGCCAGTGAACGTAGTTGTTGAACCGTCACCTGTTGTTGATTCCTTAGTGAAAGTCGGTGCGTCACCGGCAATCGCAAAGTTGATGAACGTAGATCCATCTGAACAACCCTCGTATAAACCGGTTGTTGTGTTGAACCTGATTATACCTGGCGCACCAGTTGGTCTGTTACTTGTTGTTCCATTCGGCAGTCTTAATGCATCAGTTGAACCTGATACGTCTAAGTCATAAGCCGGTGAAGCAGTTTTGATACCAACGTGATTCTCAGAACCGTCAACGAACAATGCGTGTGCGTGTCCATTTGATTCTACCCTGAAGTCAAGCGCCGCCGAACTCTCGTTGAAGATGAATCCTCCACCGTCAACTTCGAAAGCAGTTGTGATCTTGACTGCACCTGATGAGTCAGCAACTGTTATAGCCGCCGTTCCGTCGTTTGCTTTAACTGTACTTGTTTGCGTGTTCGTCGCAGTCAATGTTGTGAAAATACCAGTACTGGCACTTGCCGCACCAATAGTCGTACCGTCAACTGAACCACCGTTAATGTCAGTAGTAGTTAACACTGAACTTCCGATCGTCATAACTCCACCTGAGTTAGCAATAGTCGCCGACTGTGTACCATCTGCTGATGATATCACTCCAGTTTCTAAGTCTGAAACTGTAGTAACGCCTGCGTGTAAGCCTGCATATGAATCGATAGTAACGTTACCTGCTGTTGTTCCATCTTCTCCACCTGTAACTGCCATAACGAATTCATCTGCTGATTCATCCCATAGCATTGAAACGTTAGCCAATGAACCCCTGTTGAAGAATAAACCTTGGTCAAATGTGTTAGCATCTCCACCTGAGTTGTTCTTCGCTAAAGTGATCATCGGATCTTCAATAGTTAATGTTGTTGAATCGATAGTTGTTGTTGAACCGTTTACTGTCAAGTTACCTGTTACAGTAGCGTTGCCGCCGACTGTCAAGTTTGAACTTGCCGCAATAGTTGTACCTGAGATCGCCGCCGCTGTGTTGGCTCCGATCACACAACCATCAATAGCACCGTCACCGTTGTCGTCGATGTTGATACCACCGCTGGCAACCAGTGCCGTAGCCGCTGAGTTTGATCCAATTGTTACTGCATCTATGGCACCGCCGTTGATGTCTGCTTTTGGAATAACAACACTACCTGTTCCGTTTGGAGTAAGTGTGATGTCACCGTTAGTAACTTGGCCTGTGAATGTTGATGCTGTGTTTGATAGTCTCGTAACACCAAGATCAGTTGTGGCTTCTCTGAAGATCGCCGTCTGTGTTCCATTTGTTACTAAATGTATCTCGTCATTGTTTGCGGTTGCTTCAACGTTGATTGACGTGTCCTCGTTAGCGTCTTTCAGCTGTGTACCTGATGCCAAGTTGGCCCATGCACTGTTGGCGTAACCTTCAATGGTTGCTTCCGTGCTGTTGTACCTGATGTCACCGTTCGCTGGTGAACCCGGTCTCTGTGAAGTGTTACCTGACGGTAATCTTAGTGCGTCATTTGCCGAGATGTGTAATGTTGTTGCCGGTGAAGCTGTTCCAATACCAACTCTTGAGTTGGTAACGTCCAGTACTAATAATGTTGTCTCAAATGCTAAATCTGTGCCCGACCTACTTAGGTTGGCTGAAAGCATCTGCCCTGTAATTCGTCCTATTGCCATTGTGTTTTCCCCTTATCGATAATTGTTATTTGCAAAACTACTGATATTTATTGTTTTCTGTTGATTATTGCGTGTTAAATACCATGAAGATATGAAAAGTGCGTATATAACAGTTGTGGGCAATCTACCCGTAAGCTTCGACATGGAGCAGACCCGGAAACTTGGACCTGTGATAGCAAGTGCTAACGCCAACAGGAGTATGACCTACGACTACGCCACTGTAAACACCGAGACTAACCTTCAGGACATGTTGAATTCGGCCAACTTCCGCGGCACGGAACTGCTGGTACCGGAGAAATTGTTCAAGAAGTACGTGTTTTTTGATGGTGTGAACTGCCTTCCGGAGTTCCCAGGACTGAAAAGCTACGACATAGATCCAGACAAGTGTAGTCCACAGACCTTGGCACTGATGTTAGCAGTGTATCTGAGACAGACCATCGTGTTCCTGGTGGGATATGACATATCCAACCCAGTCGAATTGACTAGGTTAAAATCTATTGCCATAGCCAACCCAGCAACTAAATTCATGTACATCTGCAATCCTCCCAGGACCTACCAGTTGGATGACCTGGCAAACGGATTCTGTGACACGTTCATTAAATTCCAGGAGTTGATAGATGATGCCTGATAAATCAGTGTTTTACAAGTACAGCCTTAAGCTGATGTGGCCTGCCATGTGTCGTAATAGGAGCGTGGAGATACTGCAGGAGAGGCCGGATCTCGTGGACCAGATGAACAAGTTTAGACAGAAGACAGATAATGTTTTAAAGATAATATGCAGGAAGCATAGTCAAGTGGATGCAACACACATGATGTCGGGTATAAGATTGTGGTTCGAGTCTGGACAAGACTGTTATGAATTCATAATCAAGCAACCTGAGTTTGACTGGGAGATAGTTCCGGAGATTTCTGTAATGAACAAGATAACCAGTCAGCTACAGACTTTTGAGATAGTGTATACACCAACAGGTGTCACAATAGATTAATCAGCGAATCCGTGTAGTACCGTGATCCTGGCACCATCGTGTGCGGCATCTCCAAAATCTATCGTAGTATTTGATATAGTGTAGTTCTGTGCGGGTTCCTGCATCACACCGTCCACGTACACTATTATGTTGTTTGCGGCCGAGGGTGCTGTACTCAATGTAAAAGTTGTCGTGGAACCATCACCTGCGAATATGTCCTTGGATACTGTTGCGGCATCAACGTCAGTTCTTAAATTTGTGTAAGTTGAACCATCTTGTGATACTTCGTACTTGCCTGTGGTTGTGTTGAATCTGATTACACCTTCCTGTGCCGTGGGTCTCTGTGCAGTCGACCCTGTGGGAAGTACAACACCTGTGTCTGCTGTGAACACATACTGTCCTGTGCCTGACGTGCCCAATTCCATGTCTGCGTTAGATGAACCAGTAGACATTGTGTTACCAGAGAAACCAAAGTCACCCGTGTCTGCTACGTTGTTATGTAATCCTTGTGTTCCTGTGTATCTTGCACCCGAAACGTAAACTGTTTTGCCTGAGAAGTTCACTCCATTGGGCAAGTTATTTCCTATAAAATGTACAACTCCTGATTGGTAGTCAAAGAAATATTCATCGTTGTTTCCTGAACCACCCGCGAACACCCTAGTACCACTTGCCGCGGCCGCCCCCGCTGATCCTGTGTCATGCACGTAAACTTTTACACCGTATGTGGCACCGAACTCTGGTGGAATCCAATCTGTTAAGCCTGTCTTCCACGATCTGTTTGTGGATGCTGTTGCATCGTTTGAAGTCTCATCTGGAGCACCTGTTCCGTAAACTGTGACAACACCCGAACTTGATCCTGGCATTGTTGTAGGAATGAGATTTGCTTGGTTCCACGTTTTGTCACCCCTTAACAGTAGTGGTGATGCTATCGCCTCATTGGGTGCCGCCTTGTTGGCATTGGTGTCAGTCTTGGTCGCACCATATCCAATCTTCTTCCAGAGATAATCTACTTTTTTTGCATCAGCGATTGCCATTATCCTGCTACTCCCACGGACAGTGCTGTAACACTATCACCTGAATTTAATTTTATTCTAACCAAACAGGTGTTACCTGTCGAGTTCGCTAGACTTTCTGTACCCAGTGTGAACGTGAATGTTTTCCCTGAATATGCTGTGTTGTCGATAACCCTGTCACCACCTGTCTTGGCACAACCATCGGAACCGTTTCCTCCTGCGCCTGATCCAGGTTGTCCCGAGCCGTTGTACTGTGTTGAACAATCCAACCACCCATCGGATCCTGATGAATTATCTATGCCCGTTCCCGGCATGGCGATAAACATGCCTGACACCGTGCCTGACATTGTTATTGAGAACTGTGATACTGGAGTCCTCCTAAATGCGAATGTGTAGTACTGTGCTTGACCACCATCCCTACCTGATGTTAGGTTGGGACCAGCTGGAAGATACCCACTGCTTAAATTTGTTGTGAAATGTTTTATTGTTCCAAATCTTGATATGGCTTCGGTAGTCCCCGCCACAGTTTCAGCACCAGACCAAGCGTTGGCTGTGTAGTAGTTCGTGGCTGAGTTGAATGATGGTGTGTCTGACGAGGATCCGAATCCTTCTATTCTTAGGGCATCGTCAGTGTGTGTACTGCCGTTACCTAGAGAATCTGATACTGTGATACCACCTGCTTCATTATCTAGACCTGATACCGATGCAGTGTACACTTGAATTTTTGTTGAACTGGAATTGTAACTTCCTGTTCCATTTGCATTTTTACTTCTTGCTTTAATTGTTTTTACTGACTTAACACTTGAACCTGTTATCGGAACTGTCACGGCTCCTATAGTGTAAGCACTGCCAACACCAATGTCTGACTTGGGAATACCCGAACTTAACATGGTAGTTGACCCGTCCACGTTGGCATATGTGAAGTTAGAATTTGTTATTACATCACCTGATGTTGACTCTTGGTTAGTGTCGTTGTCAACTTCGTGTGGTGAAGTGGTGTCTTGGTATGCTT
>Ga0209830_10002934_pt1 | contig 13340 bp, 14 predicted proteins | sample ArcticOcean_MG_C_12_FD_187439 | JGI IMG/M metagenome (GOLD analysis project Ga0209830, IMG submission 187439) | Marine microbial communities from western Arctic Ocean - ArcticOcean_MG_CB8_130 (SPAdes) (version 2) | ecosystem: Environmental > Aquatic > Marine > Oceanic | place: Arctic Ocean...
TCTGGCAGGTCCACGTTTTCTGGTCCATCAGTATTACCACCTGCAGATTTTTTGTTAGTAACACTAGCAACTGTTGCATTTGGTCCTGAGCTATCATCTGTGATTGGATTTCCCTCTTTGTCTAGGAATGTTAATTTCCCCTTTACTCCTTTGCTAACCAATGCCTTCTCTTGGTCATTGACCGGGCCAATCATTACCATGTCACCTTCTTTAAGTCGGTTACGAGCTGCTAATGCTTCTTCTAAGTTTTTAAATGCATCATCAACTTCAACTTCGTCGTTCCATACAGCTGCGGCTTTGCCTCTCTTCAGCGGCGTCCCTGTGTTTTCTGGTCCATCTCCCATTGGAGTCTCTCCTCCACCGTCAGCATCTGGATCAATTGCACCGGTTGTGTTAGCGTCTTTCACTAAATCTTCTAATTTTTTATCATCTATTCCTAAACGCTTCATTTCACGCATAAATTTGTCTAAGTTTGCTTTAGAGTCAAAGCCTAACCATGATAGCCCTACATTATCTAAGTCATCTAGCATCCAAGCATATAAAGTGTTCGTCTCACCGGTAAGCTCGTCTGCGTGGTCCTTTTTAAACAGCTTGTCTATTCTTCTATATTGTGCATTGTCGCTAATAGCGGCCAAGGCCTTAAATAATAGAGCGTCATCTGTACCAGGGCCGTTAATTGCTACAAAAATATCTTCTGTAATTTGAGTATCTTGTGCAGCCAATACCTCTGAATCTGATGTACCTTCACCTCCTCCAGCCTCGCCCTCGCCACCAGTAACTGGTGGTAATGGTTCGCCATTGTCTTTAAATCTATCTGGTACGGTCCTATCTAAATCTTGTTCTGTTGGATCCATAGAATCAACAAAATCTGCAACAATTTTAAGTGAATCTGTTTCGCCTCTACGTACTAGTTCTGCTTCTATTTTAAGAACCCAGTATTTTGCAAGAATATCAACTTTCTGAGGATTCTTCTTGCCTGCGTCTTTATAAAATAACCAAACAATTTTATTTTCAGGTATATTAACTGTAATCTTGTTAACATCAATATAGTAACTTTTCTTTTTCCAGTTAAACTTAATTACTTCATCAAGTCCTTCTTGTTCCTCAGGAGGAGCAACACCGTTAGCAGGATCTTTTTTAGCGTCTGCTTTTCTTTGATCAGCTTCTGACTTTTGTCCGCCATCTCTGTTTGGATTATTATTTTGGCCTTGTCCTGCATATTTATAAGGCTTTTCATTACCCACCATGTGTCCAATAGTTTCTGGACCTGCATCACCATCAACTTTTAATCCGTATTGTTTTTGATATGCTGTAACAGCATCTCTAGTTGTTTGATCGTACTTACCAGTAACTGGAATACCTAAATAACGTTGTAATTCATCAATAGCTAGTTGTTCATCAGGATCATTTGCAAGACCACCCTTGCCTGATTTAGAAAAATCAGCTAATGGATTGCCAGGAACATTAAGTCTACCAGGCTTCTTACCAGCTTTTGCTGATGTAGAAACTGTAGAATGACGTCTTGTATACGGTATAGATTGTTCTATTTTTTTATTAACTACTAATTGATTTTGTGTACTTAGTTTTGGTAGTAATTGTTTAAGATCACTAACTAATTCAGAAACCTCTTTATCAACTGTAGCGTCTTCAAATATATAATTATTGTAAAGTTTTTTACGTAAAATCTTTTTACTTTCTTCAACACTTACTGCTCTTGCTTCAGGATTATTATCTAGTAATTCTTTTAATCTTTTTAATTTTTCGTACGCTAATGTTGTAGCTGCTTTACTATCTAAATCTGCAAACTTGTTTGCTACCATTGTTGGACCATCTGGCTCAACCGGCTTAGTTATTCTATCCTTTGCTTGGTTAACTGCTGTCATTGCATCAAGTTCATCATCTGTTGCTGAATTTGGTGACGCCTGTGCTGTTGCTGCATTCTGTGCAGCAATAATTCTATCAACCTGTGGTTTCATTTTTGGATTATATGACCACGCTTTTCTAACTTTATCTAGTTTACTCTGTGGTACAAGACCAACTTTAGCAAGTGTTTCAAGATCTGTCATATTAGATCCAGATGAAGTTGACGGACCTCCACCAACATATTGATCACCGGAATTGTCTTCGGGCTTCATAAAAACAAACTTATCTTTAGAAGTAAATAATCCAGGTAAGTTTGATTGTTCTGCAGCATTCGCAAGTACAAATTGTACTCTCCATGACTTTGATTTAGCAAATCTCTTAAATCCTGCTATGTTAGCATCATCATTTGCTGATGGTACTTCTGAAGAAACTGCGGCTGTTTCCATAGCATTAACATCAGCTAATGTCATTCCAGGTTTTGCATATTGTGTAACAATTGCCATAAGTGCTTCTTTGCTACCTGGCTCTATTCCTGGAACTGTTGGTTTATTAACTGGACCAGTTTTTAAACTTGGCTTCTCAAGAGGTGTATTATTTGGATTTCGTCTATCGTTTGTTGAAGATCCAACTTTTGCATTTGGATTCATACGGGCTAACTGTTGAGCAGTAGGCTTTATATTTGTTCCTTTATAGTTGCCCTTATCGTTTACTTCTTCTCTAGTCCAAGAAGTATTTTCCAAAGTATTAATTTTAGTATTTTTGTTAGTACTTATTTCAATATCAAAATCTTTATACCCAAGCTCAAATAAATTACTTGATAAGTTGTAAGCAACTTTATCTGATTGTCTTTCTGATAACTGTGACGGTATTTCAAGTTTCAGTATAATATTTTTATCAATACCTTCAAATATACCATAATTTGTTTTTTTCTCATTCAATGGCATGTTTACAGATTTGAGCATGTTTTCTAATACTAATTTTTTTATTTTTCTGTTTGGTATTGAAACGCTAATAAAGTTTTTCATAATTGCTTATTCCTCAATGATTTAATAATATACTTTGTACGGTGCCATCTGTGTAGATAACAACTGCTCTAACCCAAACATAGTTTCCGGTAAAATTTTTAAAGAACGAGCCAGTAGTGCCTGTTTCTTCAGTTCCGGATATGTCAAAGTAGTCAGCGTCTACTGGAACAGTTGCAAGAGTACCTTGCATTTTTACTGTTCCACTAAAACCAGTAACATTGTACTGTACAGTATGGAAACCATCGGCTCTTCCGTAGTATCCGTCACCTTTGTACTTTTCACCAGTAACAGTTTCAGTCGTACTGTCCCCTGGATGTGATTGATTTGATAATATTGTTTCGCTATAACTCGGCATACTGTTATTTATCCTTAGCAAGGTAACTAGACATTTAAGAATTTACTGTTTATCTTTAACTTTTACGTCTACGTTAACCTCTTTTGCAGCTGACTCAAAAACAAGCTGGTTGTCTTTTGCAGTAATATGTACTGAGCCACCGTTCTTAAGGTTTCCAAATAATAGTTCTTTTGATAAAGGACGCTTAATGTCTTGATCAATTACTCGTTGTAACGGTCTTGCACCCATCTTAGGATCAAATCCTTTGTCAACCAAGTAGTCTAATGCTTCGTCTGCAATAGTAATACTAATATCTTTATTTTTAACCATATCTTTTAAGAGTACAAGGAATTTACCAACAATTTTCATCATTACTTCTTTAGTTAATGTTGAGAACGTTATTGTAGCATCAAGTCTATTTCTAAACTCTGGAGCAAAAAACTTCTTTAAATCTGCATCTTCATACGATCTCTCTAAATCATGACCAAACCCAATGTTATTCTTTTGAGCAGCTTTAGATCCTAAGTTAGTTGTAAGAATCAAGATACAATTACGTGCATCTGCTTCTTTACCATTAGATCCTGTAATCTTACCATTGTCCATAACTTGCAACAATAGTTGACTAACATCTGGATGTGCTTTTTCGATCTCATCGAGTAATAATACACAGTTAGGATTTTCTTGTAACTTTTCAATCAATAGTCCACCACGTTCTTCATGACCAACATAGCCTGGAGGTGATCCAATTAACTTAGCAATACTATGCTTTTCTTGATATTCACTCATATCAAACCGTACAAGGGTTACACCTAGATGTTTTGCAATTTGTTTTGCAGTTTCTGTTTTACCAGTTCCTGTTGGGCCCATAAACACAAAGCTACCAATAGGTTTATCATCAGCTTTTAAGCCTGCTTGTGCAATAAGAATCTTGTCAACAATAGTTGTAATTGCTTCATCTTGGCCGTATACTTCTTGCTTAATGTTTTTTTCAAGACTTACTAGATTTTCAGTTTCTTGTTCTGCTACTTGTTCTGCAGGAACTTTAATTATTTTTGAAAGTTCAAATTGAATTTCACTAGCGTTTACAATTTTCTCTTTAGGAGCACTTAGATTAAACCTAGAGCAAGCTAGGTCAATTAAGTCAATTGCTTTGTCTGGAAGTTTTTTATCAGGTTGATATTTTACACTTAGTTTAATTGCTTCGTCAATTGCACTTTCAGTAATTTTTGTTGCATGATAATCTTCGTAGTATTTTTTAATACCTTCTAGGATATCCTTTGTAACTGATGTAGATGGTTCGTCTACAGTTACTCGTTGGAACCTACGCATTAATGCACGATCACTTTCAAAGTACTTGCGATATTCTTCCCACGTAGTTGATGCAACTACTTTAATATTTCCTTTACTTAATGCAGGCTTTAGCATATTTGCAAGATCGTTTGCACCGCCGCCACCGCCACTTCCTGCTCCGCTAATCATATGTGCTTCGTCAATGAACATGATTGTTTTGCCTTTTCGGCGTAGTCCGGCTAATACTAGTTTAAACCTTTCTTCAAAATCTCCACGGTATTTAGAACCTGCAAGCATACTACCAATGTCTAGCATATAAACACTATATTCTTTAAGAAATTCAGGTACTGCTCCGTTAACAATATTCCAAGCAAGACCTTCGGCTATTGCAGTTTTACCAACACCCGGATCCCCAACTAGTAATACGTTATTTTTTGTTCTTCTTCCTAAAGATAATGCAATTGATTCTAGCTCGTCAATCCTACCAATTACAGGATCAACCTTATTTCTTCGTACTTCTTCATTTAAGTTAGTAGTAAATGCATTTAACGCTCTCTGACCAGCAGTAGCACTTTCACCATCTTCTTGACCAAGTTCAGCAGTAATATATTCTGCAAACTTATCTTTATCAACTCCACTTGTATCTAAATAAAACGCAGCATGAGATTTCTTTTCTGACAATATACTTAATAGAACATCACTTAAAGTAATATGTGCTCTACCAGCAAATAATACTTGTGTGAATGCTCGGTTAAGAACTCGCTCAACGGTTTGTGTCTTCTTTGGTTTGTATCGTGCGCCTTTTGGCATTACAATTTCTGGCAAACCTGTTTTTAAATAAGTTTCTAGCTGTTTCTTAAGTTCTTCAACTAAGCATCCATATCCTTTTAATAAGTTATTAAAGTTTTCTGAACACAGCATTGAGAATAGCAAGTGTTCTAATGTGACATATTCATGATGGAGTTTCTTAGCATCTTTAATTGCTTTATCAAAAACCAATTGTAGTTCTTCGTTCGGTTCTACCATGCTATTATATATTTCCTTTTGTGATGTTTAGTTAATACTATTATATAGTCTTTATACATTGTTTGTCAAGTCTTTCTTTAGTTTAGTTATTCGTTCTATTAGCTCTGGATCGTTAGTAGTAGGAACATTAGCCTTTAGTTTTACAAATATAATTCCACGCCTGCCACTTCTAGGATCAGGTATTCCGTAACCGTGTATACTAAACACAACTGTTGGCTGACTTCCTTTTGGAACTTTTACAGAAAGATTTTTTCCTTCTGGTGTAGTTATATTTACTTCTGTACCTAGTAATAAGTCAAACATATTGATAGGAGCAACAGTGTGTAAATTTAACCCATCTCGTTGCCATGTACTATTATTCTTTATTCTAATCTTTGCAAATAAATCTCCTCGCGGTATACCATCAATGCCGTTATTACCTAATCCTTGATACCTAATTACATCATGTAATCCCGGAGGAATTGTTATTTCATGTGTTTGCGTTCCACCTACGTGTAATTCATACGATAGTCTTATCGTCTTTCCTGTAAAAATTTCTTCTATACCTAAATCAACATATAATTGTATATCATCATTTTTCATCTGTGGACGCCTACCCCCAAATGGTCCTTGTCCTTGTCCAAACATACCATTGAATATGTCTTGAAACGCTGGATCATTAGGATTTATGTTACCGTTAAACCCTGAATTTGGATGATGATGAAATCCGCCACGTTGTTGCTGTTGCTGTGGATCAGAAGTACCAAACCTGTCATACCCGGCACGTTTTTGAGGATCTTTTAGTGTAGCATATGCTTCATTAATTTCTTTGAATTTTTCTTCATCACCGCCCCGGTCAGGATGATGTTGCATACTTGCTTTTTTGTATGCTTTTTTAAGTTCTTCTTGCGAAGCTGATTTATTAATACCGAGTAGTGAATAGTAGTCCATACTAATACTTATCGGCTCCTAATATGTTACTTGCTTTTACTGGATCCTGTGTACAATCCAAACCATGCAGCACCTGCACCAACTACAACACTTACTAAGCCTGATTGTTCCATACTAGGACCATCTAAATTCATATACCAAAATACAACATGATATAACAGGTATATGTAAACTGAAATAAAAATACGTGGAAAGATTCTCCATTGGTCAAAAGCACGGGCTAGGTGGATCCATTTAGCATAAGGATTTACACCTAAGTCTTTAACACTAGTATCTACTTCAAGTTCTACTGTTACTTTTTTAGAAACAGAACCTTTGTCAGCAGGTACAACTATACTATCTCTTTTATTAGACTTACTTGAAATTACTTTTGTTTTTGGTTCGTCCCACCCGGTCCTATTGTTAGGAGTAGGTTCTTCTATAATTTCTTTATCTAAGTCTTCTGGTTTGCGTCGAGCCATTTTTCTTCTCCAGTTTAGAAAGCCTTGTTTCTAGTTCATCAATTTTTTTAGTAACATGAGGATACCTTTTACGCCAGGCGTCATCGGATTGTTGTAACCATGTCCAATTGTAGCGTTTTACTAAAAAGTCTAATGCTAAATCAAATTTTGCATAGCACCACAATCCGGCCTGAGTATCTTTAAAGTACATTAAAAAAGCAGCGCCAAGTAATGAGCCTGCAATACTAGTGTATATCCAACGTGTATCTAAAAATAATAATTCTAACATACTAATCCTTATATAAGTTGTCTGATGTTGGAATTTCGATAATTTCAAATTCCATAGGTATTTTACTAACTAATAAAAATTTCCTTCCATCGACAGTTTTGCCTGCTAATCGTGTTGGTTTTTTACTACTAAATTCATCAACATAAAACACTTTTTCTGTACCCATGTGAGTAACTGTTAATTTTTGATCAGGGTCAAACCATAGTTTAATTTTATGCCAAGTTTTCATTACAGTCTTTTCTACTTAAAAGGATTTATTTTATCCAATACAGATGTTTCAGGTTTGTTATTAGTTTTCTTAACTTCTTCGTTAACAGAATCAACTTGTTTGTTTGCAGTGTCTAGTGCTTCTTCTGCATTTTTATAGTACGACTCGTATGCTGCAATGATAGTTTGTTGTTGTTGAACTAATGCTCTAATATCACTAAAGTTTAAACCAAGATTAGCATATCCTTTATCTGTAATAGAAAACAATGCTAATGGTCGTCCTGACTTCTTAATCTGTTGTTTTACTTCTTCCCAATTTTCTTCAGTAACAATAACCCATTCTACTTTTCGCATTTCAAGGCGATCAACTTTAGGCAAAGTTAGTTCAGGTTTGTCAATAGGAGTTGCTGATACTTCAATTAGTCTAGGTGTTGAACTACAGCTACTTAGTAGCAGTACTACCAGTCCACAACCAAGGACATTCTTTATTGAACGCTTTAGCATTTAGTGCCTCCTTTTCTTTTGTTGTAAGCGGATCACCACTTAGTATTTCAAAACATCTTCCTGCGTTTTTTGTTCCACCATTTATTGCTCGTTGTATAGACTCAGTTTTTGCTATAGCCGCTTCGCCTAAGTCGTCAAGCTTCTGTAGCTTTTTTGCCAGTACAGAATTTTGTGTTCTAATTTGAGAAAACTTAGAATTTACGCTGTTTAGTTCTTCAGTAACTCTAGCATAATCTTTTTTCATTGATACTAATGCTTGCTCGCTTATTTTAGAAGCAGTTTCTGCGTTTGCCGCATTTTTAACTAACACAGCCATCTTTGCTTGTGAATCGTTATAATACCAATAACCAATGCCGGCCATACCCGCCATCAATATAAACATAACTGCTGCTATTTTTAATCCCATAATATTAGCCTAACAATTTTCCTAGTGTAGCAGGACCTGCAATACCATCTGCAACTAGTCCGGCTGCCTGTTGCCATTCTTTTAGAGCTCGTTCTGTTCCTGGACCAAAGTCACCATCGGGTGTTAACCCTAGTTCTTCTTGTACTGCTTGTACAGTAGGGCCTCGTGATCCTTTGCGTACAGTTTCTGACATATCAATTGCTGGTGCATGATATTCTCCGCCTAGTACTTCAACTGCATGTTCATAATGACTAATACGATCTTCTAATCCTATATAACCACCGTTAATACGTTTAGTAAGGGTTTTCATATCCTGTGCATCTGCATACTTGTTTAATTTATTTTCATCCCAATACCAACATGCACTGTCTAATGCACCTTTCTTTGTGCGTACATAGTCTGTTGCATCGTCAGCTGACATCTCAACTACTTCACTGAACTTGGTATAATTGTAACGTCCTGTAAGTTGTAATATGCCACCGCCCCTAAATCTCCAACCATCACCGGAATCAGTGTCGCCGTTGTCCATTCTGCTTGCGTAAATAACGTTTGCAATTTTTTCAGGTTGTCTATGATATTCTTCTGCATCTCTACCTGCTCTCTTAAAATATTTTCCAAATATTTTATCTAACGCACTTGCACTATAATTTAAATTTTCTGTTAAAACTTTAAAGTTGTTTGATTCATGCCCGCATTGTGCGACAAATGCTGCTACACGATCCTCTGTAATAATATCGTATAAAGGTAATATGTCGCACATTGCGTCATACCATTCTTCTGCTTCTGAATTTCCTTTGAGTATGTCTTTGACTTGGTCAACAGTAAAGTCAAACTTGAAGTGTTCTTTTGCCATTCTACTATCCTTTTTTTATGTGTTAATACGTGTTAACACAAGAACTTTATTGTCATTTTCGAAAGTTAGCTTATTGCCAAATTTTGTAATATTATAGTCTCCAATGTATTTGCTTAGAAATATAATTTCTGCAAATCCGTTGTCATCAACTGTAATAGTTTCGTTTATACTATTTAAAATTTCGTCTTTATTACCAATGTCTATAAAATTAAAATACAAAGGATCAGCATACACTTTTTTAATAGCTAAAATATTTTCAGACATCTCTATAGAGTCTACGTAGCTTCTATTAAAAAAGTTTTTATAGCTTTCCATTGCTACTTCTTTAATTTGTAATCCATAGTTATCTGGATCTACAGGAACTGTTCCTTTTAAGTTTTCAAGGGTAGCTTCCATAGACCTAAAATTTTTATAATAACGAAACTTAAAGTTATCTTCTCCGGCTAATTTACTAACACCATCAATTATTTCTACTATTTGTTCTGGAACAGAGTCTTCTCTTTCCATTTCTACAAATACTTTATATGTGCCGTCTTTTTGTTCTCCTGCTGTTGCATCTGCATCTAAGATAAAGCTATATCCTTTTTCTAAAAAGTTTACAAGATCTTTTGCAGTTTCGTCTGTCTTAGTACTAAAACTTAAAGTAACAATGTTCATATCTTCACCCATTTTACTTTTGAATGAATCTATTTCAAAAATATGATCTACCATATTTTTTAAGTCATTATGTTGTAACCCCATTACACAGGTCCTCCTTCAAGTGGAGGTTCAACTGGAGCTGCCATTGGCGCTTCCATCGGCGCTGGAGGAGGAGCTGCTCCTGCTGCGTCTACTGCTGCCGGCGCTAGTTCTTGTGATTGCCCGTCCGTAGCTGCTTCTTCTTCGTAGTTCATTAATTCGTCGTATCCACTATATATAGTTTGGATTAATTTTTTTGGCATATCTATCTGTACTAACCAAATTGAATGTTTATCTAATTTACCTTTTTTAGTTCCAGTTCTAATATCACCAGGTTTGCGAATCTTTCTTGGTTTAATAATGTAATCTTTACCAAAGCGTACTTTACAATCGTAGTCTAATAACCGCTTGCCGCCCATTGGGTCTGGCATTTTGTTTGCTGGCCACATAAATGAGCAAGATACCCAATGTCTACTAATCTTTGGTCCTGACAGTAATTCACCGTCTTTCCAGTTTTTATAAACATATAAGTCTAATTCGTCAATAACTCTTTCGAAATCTTTTAATATTTCGAATGACGAGTTGCTGTCATAGATATTGTTTACATTGTCTATTACATCATATATATCTTGCATGTTATAAATCCTGTTATCTTTTTAATTCTGCTATACTTATTTATCGTATCAAATAGATAACAGAATGTTTTTTAATCTTAACACCGAGGTAAATACTTTGTAGGGACCAGCTTCCTATTTCGGGAACAGCAGTACTTACGTCAATATCCAATAGGAGGACACTTAATGGGTGCAAAACGCAAGCGTAACAACTCAATAAAAGATAACAACTATAATAATGTAGTTGACATTAACCAATTCCAAAAACAACAGAAGCAAGTAACCATTCTTCCAAGAAATAGAAACCAAGAAACATACGTGTTAAAACTACTGGACGCCCAGAAAGACATAGTCTTCGGTATTGGTCCAGCTGGAACAGGCAAGACTCTATTGGCTGTGCAAGTAGCGGTTAAACTATTTAAAGAAGGTGCTGTTGATAAGATCATCGTAACTAGACCGGCAGTATCGGTCGACGAAGATTTAGGATTTCTTCCAGGTACATTAGAACAAAAAATGGCACCTTGGACAAGACCAATATTTGACGTATTAAGGGAGTATTTTAATGCTAAAGAAATAGAAGGAATGATACAAGAAGGAATAATTGAGATAGCCCCACTAGCATTTATGCGTGGTCGAACATTTAAGAAAAGTTTTATCTTAGCTGACGAAATGCAAAATGCAACAACTAGTCAAATGAAAATGTTACTCACAAGACTAGGTGAAAAATCTATGATGGCGGTTACGGGAGATCTGGCGCAAGCAGATCGCATGCAAGACAACGGTTTAATTAATTTTGTTAACTTATTAAACTCTGCAGGCAACGCAACACACTTGGACATAGTCCGGTTTGAGCAAGGTGATATTGAAAGGCATAACGCAGTGAAAGAAGTATTACAAGTATACGGAGACGAGTAGTAACTAGATTAAAGTAGGGGATTTATTCCTCTACTTTTTTACTTTGTAAAAACGTATACTCCTTCAAACTTTTCACGGCCTGCTAGTTTATCATTACCAACTCCGGGACGAGTGTTAAGCATCATCTTAATAGTGCTTGTATGTTTAAAGCCTATTCTTTCAGCTGTCGCGATCCAGTCATCGACGACCTTGTACTCTTTGTTTCCGTAACTTTTATAATCCGCAATGTTTGTAGCGAATATTCCATCTTTGTTAAGACCGTTATAAATGTTCTCAATAGTAGGCTCAACATATCCACTAAACCATTCGTCAAGGGTGCGATAACGTACCATGCATTGTGTATCTTCATCTGAGTATTTCTCCAAGTTAAAATATGGCGGCGAACTAAATGCACAATCTATATCAGTTGGTTTATAATCTTCACTAACACTTTGTATAATTGTTCCTCTAACACCAACTGCTTCGTCTAGTAAATCATTAAGATAGTTTAAATGTTTTACAGTTTCAGTATTAGGTTCAACACCGATGTAATTATATTTCATATTGCTAGAACCAATGCCTAACAATCTGCCACCGTAGCCACAGCTATAATCATATACATTCCCCCACAATACAGGACATAAATGCTCTACTATACTTCTTGCATGTTGTGGTTTAAAATTTTGTACATTTTCTCCTGTAACTAATTCTAATGCTCTTCTTAATGCAGTAGGTCTTGTTAGTCTTAATCCTTCTCGCATTTCAAAGCATATACGAATTGCTCTTTTTAACTTTGTATCGTTATAAAATCTATCTTTAAGACTATTAGTTCCTCTGCCCTTAGGCTCAGCTGTCATCATATTAGGAAACAAAAATCTATTAATTGGCTGTCCGCGATTATTTCCTAAACCAATTCGTCCTTTATCAACGTTATTATAGCTTATAGTTTTAAAGTCTTTTATAGCTCTAACTAATCCTGCATGCGTGAAATAAATTATCGGTACAAGATTAATACTTCTATAAATGTCAAACACTGCATCTACTACACCTTCTGGATCTTTATTAAACTCTACTTTTCCGTAAGAGTCTAATTGATCCATAACAGGCTCGTATCCTGTAAATTCATCTCCATGAATATTATGGGATTGTATATTCCAGATTTTATGTAATTCGTTTATCAAAGCTCTTCCATCAACGGAAAAATTTCAGCAATTACTCTTGCACACATATGAGCAATTTCCATATGCTCTTTTTGAGTGCCATGTCCGCCTCTTAGTTCAATGTAGTGTACCCAGCTACGTAATGAGCCGTTCATGTAGAGTGTAGTCTTTGTAATACCTTCTGGCAATACTTTACGTGCTTGTTCCTTAGCAATACCTTTTTTAATGGCCCAATCGTATTCTTTTTTACAAAGCACAGCGACTCGACGTTGAGCCCAATCCCATTCTTGTTGTAGTTTCGCATCATCAACTTCAACTGAGTTTTGTCTATTCTTAGGATCTTGCAAACGTGCTTCACTGTATTCAAACATATCACCTTGTTCTTCAGGATTAGCATAACGCTGACTGAACTCTTGAAACGCAAAACTACGGTGCCGCACAATTTGATGTGCAATGTCGCGGGTTGTTTGAATTTCTAAACAAGCATTAACCATTTCAAGAGGCGACCAATGTTGATGCTTAATCAAGTACTTAATTAATTTCTCACTAGTTTCTGTATTAATCTGTGCTGTAGGGTTACTAACTTTTGCACAAAATGCAATAAGGTCTTGCACATTATCTAAGCCCTGAGAATGGAACTCAGATGCTGCTTTACTATAAGATACTAATTTAACTTTCATTCTTTAAATCCTTTACTCTGTGTTTCATCCAACTGATAGCAGTATGTATATGTCCTGTATCATGTTCTTTTAATTGTGATTGTGCATAAGCAATCTCTTGCTCAAGCATACTTATTTTAATTAAGTTTCCTGAAAAATCTTTACGTG